>ERZ772816.34-NODE-34-length-131017-cov-12.110795_pt1 | contig 131017 bp, 120 predicted proteins | sample MGYA00511359_ERZ772816 | MGnify/ENA primary metagenome ERZ772816 (study PRJEB29015, sample SAMEA2737710) | human gut metagenome | biome: human gut; feature: human-associated habitat; material: faeces | place: China | collected 2012 ...
TGTAATCAGTGGGTTGCAGGTTCGATTCCTGTCACTGGCTCCATGAGAGTTTCGGGCTCTGTTCCCTTTTGTGGGACAGGGCCCGTTTCTATTTAGGTGGTGCGCCATCGGGTCAGCGCCCATTCCGTTTTCGGTTTGTCTCGTCCTCCAGTTTGTCTAAATCTGTAACACCAAGACCGATATTTGGCATCTAACTGTTACAGATTGAGATGAAACTTAGGGTGTTTTAGGAATATCTTGATCTGTAACATGTAGAAGCGGAATAGGCCTCTTGCTGTTACAGATCGAGACAAGGGCGGGTGCGGACCTGGATGTCCTGCTCGAGCGTGGATTTCTGGACACGCGAGAGAAGAAAAACTTTCGACCGGAGAACGAGCGTGGATAATTAACTTGGATGGGGAGCTAAGGTAAACACCGATTGTCTATCGAAGGCTTTAGAAACAACGACCCCGATTTCATTGTGGAATCGGGGTCGTTTGTGCCTCAGGAATCCGAATGGATTAATCGAGCCCCTAAGGGACTTCTTGGGTTCTTGCTAACGGTCTGCCGAGGATGTCCCCAATGCAAACAGCGGGCATTTACTCAATATAGTTGGGATTCTTCTTGATAATCACGCGTGCAGCGATGAACGAGACGACGATGGCGATGACGGCGACAACGCACGCCAGTACGAAGTTGCCCATGGATCCATCGGGAGCGATAAAGATCAGCGCAGAAAGAAGACCGGGGCATGCTCCCGCAACATACTCCTTCAGGACGAAGATACCTGCAGGGAGTCCCGCGCAGAGGGCGCCGATTGCCGTGCCGACAAGCAGGCGGGGACGCTCGATGAGGCAGCCGTAAAATGCGGGCTCAGTTACGCCGCAAAGTGCGGTGACGGCAACCGTGGTGACCATACCTCTCTTCTCCTTGTTGCCTTTCATTGCAGTTGCCAAGGCGAGACTCGTGCCGCCAATGCAGAGGTTTGAGATGAAGCCAAAGATGATGGGCGCCCAGCCGAGCTGCGCCAAGCTCGTAACTTCGATCGCGATGTAGGCCTTATCAAGACCGAGCATGACAAAATAGGGGTTAAGGGCTGCAAGGATTGGAGTAGCGATAAATGCCACGTTATCCATGAGCCACGTGGCGGCATCACTCAGCGCGTAGCCCATCATGCTGCCGGCGGGGCCGAGGATAATCAGCTCAACAGGCACGACGATGAACATGGTGAGCAGCGGCTTCAAGAACAGTTTGGTAATGTCGGGGATGATATTCTGAAGACCGCGATCAACAAAGTACATGAACACAACGCCCAGTACGATTGGCACCACCGTGCTCGAGTAGTCATTCGTCGGGATGGGGATGCCAAGAAAGTCGAGACCCTCAGCACCGCTAATAGACGAGCTAATCATGATTGCGCCCAGCAGTGCGCCCATGATAGGCTGCATCTTCATGACGGCGGCGAGCTGATAGCCGAGGTAAACGGGCAGGAAGCTAAATGAGGCGCTGAAGATCGCCAGCAGAACCTGGGCGGTTCCGCTATCGGTGCTCAATCCACAATAATTGACCAGGAGATTCTTGATCGAAAGAATGAGTCCGCCAACGATGAGCGCCGGGACGATGGGTATGAATACCTGTGCAGAGACGTTCCCGAATTTCTCAATCAAGCCCATGGCGGTGTTACCGCTTTTAATGCCTTCTGCAAGGTCTTTGGCGGTTTGGGCATCGTCGGCAACCGTGCCACCGCCGACTTCGATTCCCGCGAAGTCGAGGAAGTCGTTGTAAGCCTCGGTGACGTTGGGGCCGATGATCACCTGAAGCTGGCCACCGCTGACTACTGCCCCGAGCGCCTGATCGGCCGATTTGGCGAGCTGGAGATCGATGATCGAGGTGTCTCGTGCGTCGATGCGAAGGCGCGTCGCACAATGAGTTACCGATGTAATGTTCTCTTTGCCGCCAACAGCCTTTAGGACTGTTTCGGACATTGCCTGATATTTCATCTCTTTCTCCTAACCTTCCTGCTCCTGATACTTCGAGATAAGGTCTCGGTACCAATACCAGCTCTTTTTGGGGGTGCGCTTCAGATTGTTCTCGAAGTCGATATGGACAAGTCCGTATCGTTTTTCGTAGCCGTTGATCCAGCTATACAGATCCATCGTCGACCAGAGGTAGTAGCCCTCAACGCGCGCGCCGTCGCGCTTAGCCCTCATCATGTGCTCGATGAACTGGCCCAGAAGCTCGATGCGGTCATCATCGTGGATCATTCCGTCTGCGTCTGGTTGCTCATAGGCGCCATGTCCGTTTTCCGTAATAAAGATGCGGGGCGCGTCATAGCGCTCGTGGACATCCATGATGGTTGAATACATGCAACCTGGGAGTATTTCGCGGCCCCATTTATTGCGGGGAACATTGCTGTCGCGGGCGCTTTCAAACAAGGGCGCAATGCATTTTCCTTCGACCTTTTTGCTCGAACCGCCCTTATTGTTCGCCGAAACGGCAAGCTCTCCACCGTGCCAGTCGGTTACATACTCTCGGCAATACACGTTGAGTCCAATAAAATCGACTTTACCGTCTCTGAATTCTTCTACGTCATTTGGGGATCGATAGAGCGAGACGCCAAGTTTTTCAAGGATTTCGTCCATTTCTGGCGGCAGTTGACCCTGAAGCGCTGGTGCCAGAATCATGCGATTGGCGAAAAAGTCTGCGTATCGAAATACGTCATCAGGTTGCTCGGTTGCCGGGTCGAGTTCGACAACGCCGCCATCGTGGACGGCGCCGATGATGCCGTCGTAGCCCATTTGACGATATGTTCGGACTGCGAGTGCGCTTGCGCGCATCAGGTTGTACTGAAACTGCATGTACGACTGAACGTCGAGCGATCGATTGGGGGGATAGTTGCCCAACATGTTTACGCAGTAGCTGTAGAAATGCGGCTCGTTAACGGTAGCCCAGATTTTGACGCGGTCTCCAAAGCGCTCAAAGCAAATCTTGGCGTATTTGCAGAACCACTCTGCCATGTCGTTGTTCAGCCATCCGCCTTTGCAAGCAAGCGTGAATGGTAGATCGTAATGGAACAGCGTAACGTTGGGCTCTATGCCATTTTCGAGGCAACAATCAATGACCCGATTATAAAAATCGATGCCCTCTTCATTCACTTCGCCGATACCCGTGGGGATGATTCGACTCCATGAAAGAGAGAAGCGATAGGTGTTTTGTCCGCCTTCTTTCATCATGCGGATATCTTCTTCATAGCGATGGTAGAAGTCGCAAGATACATCACCGTCAACATGGTTGATGTTCTTATTGCTTGTGTGGCTAAAGAAATCCCACTCGCCAAGGCCTTTGCCGTCTTCGTTCCAGGCACCCTCGCACTGATAAGACGCTGTGGCGGAACCCCAGAGAAACGGCATGTTGTTCACGTTGCCCATGAATCCCCTTTCCATCATTCAACACGGTGGATACGTGTGGCGGAATTACGATTAAGATGACGTCAACTGATTTGAATCATAGGAGAACGACCAAAGCTGTTTGATTCAATAAATGAACCATGATTTCGAGGAGAGCGGAAAGAGGGATCATGTGAATATCAATGACTTCGATGTGCTCAATCGCATTAGCTCCATCATCAACAGCGAGTTTGGGTCAAACGATGCCGCCATCGCTCGATATCTCATCGCTCACATTAGGCGTTCGAGCGAAATCAATGTTGCCGCTATAACCCGCGATGCATTCGTGACCCGTTCCGCTGTTCGTCGTTTCTGCAATCGATTGGGCTACCAGTCTCTTAGCGATTTGAAAGAATCATTTACTCAATCAGTCTTTCCAAGCGACTTAAGCCATCGAGAGGAGGAATTTGGCTACGAGGAGTACAGGGCAGAGCTCGACGTTCGCATGATCGAGATGTTCGCTGAGGTTGAAAGCGGCGTGTCCGATATCGCTATTAAGCACCTTGCCGACGAAATTGATGGCCATAAAAACGTTGAAATCTGGTGCACCAATAATGTGAGCGCCAATCTCGTACGATTTCAGCAGGAAATGTTTTATGCGGGCAAGATAGTTCGCATAGTTGCTGGGGCTAACGTCGCGGAATTGAAAAACATGGGAGACGCTTCGCAGTCATTGATAATTCTCGTATCGGTCTCCGGGCTATTTGCGTCACAGGCGCGTGAGTATCTTGATTGCCGTTCGGGCAGGAAGATTCTAATTACTGCGTTTAGCAACGATGACAAATCGAGCTCTTTTGACCGTGTATATCGTCTTGGTAATGCGGGAAACGGAATTGACCGACTCGGCGTTTATTCGAAATATGCCATGACTTATTTCTTCGACTTGCTATCGTCGTGTTACTTGAGTCGCTACCCCTGCACCAAGGGGGAGCCGCTCTATGGGTCTACTTTGGCCTGGCCCGAGTAGTTCGGCTCTATAGTTCTCCCGCCTAGTGAATGAGCGTGGATAATCTGCCACTTTGTCCTTGGGGGTACGCCAAAAGTGGGAGACTATCCACGCTCGATTTCAAACGGGAGAAAATCCACGCTCAAATCTGCCGCGGAAGCCCGATCTCGACCTATATATAGGTGCAAATAAGTCGTTATCGAAGTTCGATCCTGAAGGTGTACTCCACTACACCAAAGTGTTGCCTCGGGAAATGTCGCCTCAGTATCCAAATCCACCGTCCTTCATATCTAAACCCAACAAAATCGCAGGTCACAGGTATATAGATACGCCCGGCACCGTGTATCTAGAGGTTTTCGTTGACAGCCCCCAAGGTGGCATCGTATCATCTTCTTCGTTCGCGGAGGCGGCGGTCCAAAAGACCAAAGAACCTGCGGATACTTGAACGATTGGGAGTTTGCCCGAGTGGTTAATGGGGACGGGCTGTAAACCCGTTGGCTCTGCCTACATAGGTTCGAATCCTATAGCTCCCACCCGTCAAGTGCCTGTATAGCTCAGTCGGTAGAGCACTTCGTTGGTAACGAAGAGGTCACCAGTTCAAGTCTGGTTGCAGGCTCCATCCGGCGGTGTAGCTCAGTTGGTTAGAGCACACGGTTCATACCCGTGGCGTCACTGGTTCGAATCCAGTCACCGCTACCATAGGTAACACGGTGGCTTCTCAATAGCATGTTGAGAGGCCACTATGGTATAAAGGCAAAGTCCCGTCCGGGGACGACCTGTTTAGAGGAGGGCTTTATGGCCAAAGAGAAGTTTGAGCGCACTAAGCCGCATGTTAACATCGGCACCATTGGTCACGTCGACCACGGCAAGACCACGCTGACCGCTGCCATCACCAAGGTTCTCTCCGAGACCGAGGGCTGCAAGGCTGACTTCACTGCGTTCGAGAACATCGACAAGGCTCCCGAGGAGCGCGAGCGCGGCATTACGATCTCCGTCTCCCACGTCGAGTACGAGACTGCTGCCCGTCACTACGCTCACGTTGACTGCCCGGGCCACGCTGACTACGTCAAGAACATGATCTCCGGTGCTGCTCAGATGGACGGCGCTATCCTGGTCATCGCCGCTACCGACGGCCCCATGGCTCAGACCCGCGAGCACATCCTGCTCGCCCGTCAGGTCGGCGTTCCTTACATCGTCGTCTTCCTGAACAAGTGCGACATGGTCGACGATGACGAGCTCATCGACCTCGTCGAGATGGAGACCCGTGAGCTCCTCTCCGAGTACGATTTCCCCGGCGACGACATCCCCGTCATCCGTGGTTCCGCTCTGGGCGCTCTCGAGGGCGACGCCAAGTGGATGGACGCTATCCGCGAGCTCATGAACGCCGTCGACGAGTACATCCCGACGCCTGCTCGTAACAACGACCTCCCCTTCCTGATGGCCGTTGAGGACGTTATGACCATCTCCGGCCGTGGTACCGTTGCTACCGGCCGTGTCGAGCGCGGTGAGCTCAAGCTCAACGAGCCCGTCGAGATCGTCGGCATCAAGGATACCCAGAACACCGTCGTTACCGGTATCGAGATGTTCCGTAAGTCCATGGACTTCTGCGAGGCTGGCGACAACGTCGGTCTGCTGCTCCGTGGCATCAAGCGCGAGGACATCGAGCGCGGCCAGGTTCTCTGCAAGCCCGGTTCGGTTACCCCGCACACCAAGTTCACCGGCGAGATCTACGTTCTGACCAAGGAGGAGGGCGGCCGTCACACCCCGTTCTTCGATGGTTATCGTCCTCAGTTCTACTTCCGCACCACCGACGTTACCGGTACGGTCAAGCTTCCCGAGGGCACCGAGATGGCTATGCCTGGTGACCACATCACCATCGAGGGCGACCTCATCCACCCGATCGCCATGGAGGAGGGCCTGCGCTTCGCTATCCGCGAGGGTGGCCACACCGTCGGTTCGGGCATCGTCTCCACGATCATTGAGTAAATTAGCTCTCTGATATAGCTGACTTAGAGAACCCGGCACTTATATGGGTGCCGGGTTCTTTTCTGCAATGGACATTGAGCCGTTGCCGGTGTCGAGAGGATCGATAATGGTCCTGGGTGCACCGTCGATTAGCTCTCGCTGGCTTCATTGATGTGTTCCAAATATGAATGGATCCACCGAGAACCAATTGACTCGAGGTTTTCGTTGACAGCACTTACGTAGAGCTGATAAAGTACCAACTCGTGCCCGTACGGGGCGGAAATGAAAGGTTCAGGATACATGCGTACTCTAGTTACTCTTGCGTGCACTGAGTGCAAGCGCCGCAACTATACGACCACCAAGAACAAGGCGAACATGCCTGATCGTATGGAGATCAAGAAGTATTGCCCCTGGTGCCGTCACCACACGCTGCACAAAGAGACCCGCTAGTCTCTAGTCACATACGCCAGTAGTTCAATTGGTAGAGCATCGGTCTCCAAAACCGAGTGTTGAGGGTTCGAGTCCTTCCTGGCGTGCCAGTCATTATTCCGTAAGCTCCCATTGGGGGCTTACGGTTTACTCATGTATAAGCGCATTGCGCGGAGGTAACCCAAATGGCCAACAAGAAGAACAAGAAGAAGGCTCAGCAGCCGGCACCCGCCAACAACGCTGCCGCCAACTCCAAGGTTGAGGCCAAGAAGGCCGTTGCCAAGAAGAACGAGAAGGCTGCGAAGTCCAAGAAGAACGAGAAGCCTGGTTTCTTCGCCCGCACCAAGAAGTATTTCGCTTCGGTCAAGTCCGAGATGAAGCGTGTCACGTGGCCCGATAAGAAGGAGCTCGTGAACTACTCGGTCGTCGTTTGCGCGTCTCTGATCGTCGTCGGCGTCGTCATCGCTCTGCTCGATGCTGGCTTTGGCGAGGCTCTTGCTCTGTTCTCTGGATTGAGGGGCTAAACCATGTCTAAGCGTTGGTACGTCGTTCACACTTACTCTGGATACGAGAACCGCGTTAAGTCTGATCTCGAGCATCGTATCGAGACTATGGGCATGCAGGACCGTATCTTTGATATCGAGATTCCTATGGAGCGCGTCACTGAGATTAAAGAGGGTGGCAAGCGCGAGACCAAGGATTCCAAGATTTTCCCGGGTTATGTTCTGGTCCGCATGGAGATGGATGACGATGCATGGACGTGCGTTCGCAACACGCCCGGCGTCACCGGTTTCCTGGGCGGCAACGGCAAGCCCGCTCCGCTTTCCCGCGACGAGTACAATAAGATGACTCGTCGTCCCGGTAAGGGCGATTCGCCCAAGCGTACCTCGGTTGATATTCAGGTCGGCACGTCCGTCCGCGTCACCGATGGCCCGCTTACCGACTTTGATGGCAAAGTCTCTGAGGTTAACACCGAGGCTGGCAAGCTCAAGGTCACGCTGATGATCTTTGGCCGCGAGACGCCGGTCGAGCTCGACTTTAACCAGGTCGCTGTCATCGCTTAAGTTTTCGTCCGTTCGCGCGAGCGTGCTTCTTCTGTGACTGCTCATCTCAGGAGTGCTTCTAACACGTGCGTGCTTACGATATAGCAAGTACTTCACACTCGTGATTCGAAAGGAATGACCATGGCTGAGAAGAAGGTTGCCAACGTCATTAAGCTCCAGATTCCTGCTGGTGCCGCTAACCCCGCTCCTCCCGTCGGCCCTGCCCTGGGCGCTGCTGGCGTGAACATCATGCAGTTCTGCCAGGCCTTTAACGCCGAGACGCAGGACAAGAAGGGCGACATCATCCCCGTTGAGATCTCTGTCTACGAGGATAAGTCCTTCTCCTTCATCACCAAGACCCCGCCGGCGGCTCACCTCATCAAGAAGGAGCTGAACCTCAAGTCTGGTTCCGCTAAGCCCCAGGCCGACAAGGTTGGTCAGCTCTCCCAGGAGCAGCTCACCAAGATCGCCGAGATCAAGATGCCGGACCTCAATGCCAACGACATTGACGCCGCCAAGAAGATCATCGCCGGTACCGCCCGCTCCATGGGCGTCACCATCGCTGAGTAGCGATTTCTTTAGGTAATGACGGGTGTTCCGACCGGGGCGCCCGTTATATGTGTGCAATAGGGCACACGATACGATGTGGGAGGGCTCACGCCCGTTTAACCACAGGAGGTAATGCACATGGCTAAGCATGGTAAGAGCTATAACGCCGCTGCCGAGAAGATCGACCGCGCCACGCTCTACACCCCCCTTCAGGCTGCCAAGCTCATCAAGGAGCTCGACACCGCCAAGTTCGACGAGACCATCGAGGCCCACTTCCGTCTGGGCATCGATACTCGTAAGGCTGACCAGAACATCCGTGGTTCCATCTCCCTGCCCCACGGCACCGGCAAGACCGTTCGTGTTGCCGTCTTCGCCGAGGGCGAGAAGGCCCGCGAGGCCGAGGCCGCCGGTGCCGACATCATCGGTTCCGACGAGCTCGTCGCCCAGATCCAGAAGGGCGAGATCAACTTCGACGCCGCTATTGCTACGCCGAACATGATGGCCAAGGTTGGCCGCATCGGTAAGATCCTTGGTCCCCGTGGCCTCATGCCGAACCCCAAACTCGGCACCGTGACCATGGACGTCGCCAAGATGGTCTCCGAGCTCAAGGCTGGCCGCGTTGAGTACCGCGCCGATCGCTATGGCATCTGCCACGTGCCCCTGGGCAAGAAGTCCTTCTCTGAGCAGCAGCTCGTCGAGAACTATGCTGCCCTGTACACCGAGATCCTGCGCGTCAAGCCCTCTTCTGCTAAGGGCAAGTACGTCAAGTCCATCTCCGTGTCTTCCACCATGGGCCCTGGCGTCAAGGTCGATCCCGCTGTCCAGCGTGACTTCCTGGCTGAGTAACTGCTAGTTACTACCTCAAAGCAAGCATTGCTAAAGGAACCCAGTTCTGCCTCGTGCAGGACCGGGTTCTTTGCTATCTCGGGGCAAAACCACCACAAAGGGGACAGGCACCTTCGTGGTGGTTTTGCCTCGGTTGCTCCAAAATCCCCATTGCGCGTCGTTTCGACTGTGTTGCACTTTAGCGTGATGTAGTGAATACCCGAGGCTGAAAGGAGCCAGACATGTTCTATAACACGCAGCAGCTCCTAGGCCTAGCGCTACTAGATGGGATAGCGCGCTAGGGTTGCAATCTCGCTATAACGATGAGTCGTACCCGGGTGCGTTATCGTCCGCTGCTTTTGGGCGTGATGAGCGACACGGGTATTTTTCTATCTTGGGGCACTCCATCTCTCCTGAAAGCCATCTGTATCTCAGGCCTATCAGGAGAAAATCATGAGTCGCAAAATCGCAATCTTTGACACTACGCTGCGCGACGGGGAGCAGCCTCCCGGCGTCAGCATGAATACTGAGGGAAATATCGTTATCGCACGTCAGCTGGTGCGCATGAACGTCGATGTGATCGAGGCGGGCTTTCCCATCTCGAGCCCCGGCGGTTTTCGCTCGGTGCAGGAGATTGGCAAGATCGCGGGCGACCGGTGCACGGTATGGAGTCTCACCCGTGCGGTCGACTAGGATATCGAAGTGGCCGCAGAAGCCCTCAAGACGGCTCAGAGGCCCCGTATCCATACCGGCCTGGGGTAAGCCCCAGCCATCTGCGCGACAAGCTCCATATGACCGAGGATGAGGCTAGCATCAGTCGGTGGCCCTAAGTGGGATTCGACCGATCCGGCGGCCCCACGCCGCGAGCTTACCGGCGGCATTTACTTTGGCAAGCACGATCGTTTCTACGACGAGGACGGCGCGGGCGCTAATGGCGCTGCGGGCCAGCGTGCGGTCGATGTGATGGAGTACCGCGAGTTCGAGGTGGAGCGCATTGCCTGTCAAGCGTTCGAAGCGGCCCGCAAGCGTCGCGGTGACGTGACGAGTGTGGATAAGCGCAACGTGCTGGAGACGAGCCGCATGTGGCGCGAGGTCGTGCATCGCGTGCATGATGAAGAGTGCCCCGATGTGCAGCTCGAAGACCTGCTCGTCGATAACGCCGCTATGCAGCTCATCAACCGACCGGGCGACTTTGACGTCGTAGTTACGGAGAACATGTTCGGCGACATTCTCTCCGACGATGCTGCACAGATTACGGGCTCGCTCGGCATGCTCGCCTCTGCTTCGCTGGGCGACGGCGTTTCGCTGTTCGAGCCGAGCGCTGGCAGCGCGCCCGATATCGCAGGGCTCGGTATTGCCAATCCGCTCGCACAGATCCTGTCGGCGGCAATGCTGCTCACGTACGCGCTCGACATGGGCGAGCAGGCCGTCTTAGTCGAAAATGCTGTGCCCCATGTGCTCGACGAAGGTTGGCGTACCCGCGACATCGCCGACGCCAACACCCCTGCTGATAAGATCCTCCGCACCGCTCAGATGGGCGATAAGGTCATCGCTGCCCTGTAGCGTCGAGAGTCCGGAACCACCACAAAGGTGCCTGTCCCCTTTGTGGTGGTTACCAGGGGGTTCTGGCGGTCGAGGACTCGATGGCCTCATGGCGCTTGAGCTCGCGGCGCATGGTTTGCGAATTGAGCCAGGCTGCTTGCCAGCCACGGATGGGGTAGCGCGTCTCGTCGAGTTCAAACTGCGTATAGCCGCAGGCGTTGACGATCGTTGTCCCGCATGCGTGCTGACGCTCGCGGTGAAAATCGCAACCGTAGCTTTGGTGCACATGCCCGTGCACCATGTAGTCGGGATTCCAGGATTCGAGTGCCGTGTTAAAGCATTCGAATCCTCGATGCGGTAGATCATCCAGATCGCCCACGCCGGCGGCGGGCGCATGGGTGAGCAAGATGTCGCAGCCGCCGACCATCCTCACTTTGTGTGACAGCTTGCGCACGCGCTTGGCCATCTCGCGCTCGGTGTACATGTTGGCGCCATCTCGGTAACGCATGGAGCCGCCAAGCCCCGCAATGCGAACGCCGCGATACACGTACACGGTGTCTTCGACACAGATGCAGCCGCCCGGTGCATGACGTGCGTAGCGGTCATCGTGGTTGCCGCGGACGTAGATGAGCGGTTTGTTGATGACCGTGACCAAAAACTCAAGATAGTCCGGGTCCAGGTCGCCGGCAGACAGAATCAGGTCGACACCCTCAAAGCGCTCCTTGCGAAAGCACTCCCAAAGGCATCGTTCTTCGGTATCTGCTATGGCAAGGATCTTCATAGGGCGGTAACCCCCGGCTCATCGTCGAGCTGCGGAATGGTGCCCACCACGTTGTCCGCCAGCCAATTCATCTCGACAATCTGCGTGCCCGGCAGTGGGGGAAAGCCCTCAATCTGCACCACGCCGTCTTGGCTATGGAGCTCGCCGCCAAATGGATTGATGGAGCCCTCGACGATGCCATTGCGGAGTAGCTGAACAAGCTTGCGCATCTGGTAGGGTAGGCCCGGAGCATAACGGATGTCGATAACACCTGAGCTCATGCCGTACCAGTAGTTGACGGCGCGAACCTGGCTGTCGTCACTGGTCTCATCCCAGGCGCCATGCAGCAGGCTTCGCACGATAAGCTCGTAGTATCGGCCCCAGTTCCATACCGGCATGGCAATGCCGACAGCCTTGCCATCGACCAGACGGTGGAGTCCGTATGCCGTGGGGTCTTCGAGTGACTTTGACATGTCGGCGCCGGTCATGACGCTCACACCTTCGCGGCACATGGCCTCGGCAAGGCCTCCGGCGGGCACATCGCCCCAGGTCAGGATAATTTGCGCACGGGGGTCGAGCAGCGAAGCGCCAATCGCAAAGGCGTTGATCTCGCTGAGCGCGCCCGAGGCGAAGACCGACGCGTGGTAACCGATGCGGTGGTTGTCCGCCATGCTGGCGGCAAGTGCGCCCAAGAGAAATTTGGCCTCGTACATCTTGCCAAAGTACGAACGGACGCTTTGGTGGGGAAGGCCGATAGAGCAGTTGAGGAATCGCACCTGAGGATACTCGACGGCAGCCCTGAGCGTGTATTCCATCAGGCGGTGCGAGGTCGAGAAGATGACGTTTGCTCCATGTTTGACAGCCGTTTCCACGGCGGCGTAGAACACGTCCGGATCGTGGCAGTTCTCGAACGCCTCGGTGCGCACGATGCCGCCAAAGTGCTCGTCAAGATATTGGCGCCCTTGATCGTGCAGGCTGTCCCAGCTCGATGTCGCACAGGGGAATTCGTGGATAAAGGCGATGCGCAGGGGATTGGTCGCCGAGTAGACGGTCTTGCCCATAAAGAAGTTGAGCACGCCGGAGGTGGACTTGGCGGGCGACTCTTCCTCGTTGGGTTGAGGGGCTTCGACAAGATCGACCTTGTCCTCGTCACTTTTGCCGGCAATGACCAGCTCGCGCCAAATCTTGCACAGGCGGTTAACGACGATATCCGTCGGCGTATCCAGCAGGCGGTCCTGGTTGTACACATTGAGGTAGACGAGCATGGCGTCGGCGGGCGCAATGTCCAGATGGTCGCCACCTGCGCGAAGGTAGGCGCGCTTAAAGAGCAGGAAGGTGTGGCGCAGGTAGTCGATCTTTTTCTGCGGCCATTTTTCGATGAGGTTCTGACCGAGCATCTTGGCGAGCGTCTCATAGCTTCCCTCGCGCGAGAACTCGATCTCGTATAGGGGACAGACGTGCCAAAACGCACAGAACTCACCGTACAGGCGGCTTTCGACGGAATCCCATTTGCCGGGGTAGAGACGGGTGACCTTGGCGGAAACCGTTGGGGCGTCCAGGAATTTGAGGACACTGACGCGCTTGTTGCCCTCTTGGACGTAAAACCGATGCATGAACTCGGTTACGATGACGGGATCGCGATAGCCCTCGGTCACCTGGATGTCGTAGAGGTTGGACCACTTGCGGGCGAACTCGGTGTTAAACGGCAGCAGGGGCATAAAGTCGCACGAAAAGGCGGACTGGCGGCCCTTGGTAACCGTACCGACGACCATTTCGAGCGGAATATCCCGCAGGCCGACGTTCTCTCGCTGACCTAAGGGGAGCTGAGCAACCAGGCTATCGAGGTCCGTAAGGTACGGGTGCTCGCTTTGGCTGATGGCGCGACGGCGTCCCTGCTCGCCGCGCTTGCGTGCTTGACGATAGGCCTCTTCCATGGTGTCTACTCCCTTAGTCGTTTAAACAACTATATATACCATGGTACCACGAATGAAAACCACCACAAAGGTGCCTGTCCCCTTTGTGGTGGTTTAGGCAATGAGGGGAGCGATGGCACGAATGCAGGCGTCGGCAGCGGTGAAAGTGGTGCTGTCGTCGCTGACGATAAAGATAATCTTTCCTTTGATGCCAAAGTCGCCGATCTCGCTAAAGAGCACGCAGGGCTCCTTGTCAAAGCCCGAGATGGGCGAGACAGCCGTTTTGGTTGCGCTCGTGAGCTCGTCTGCCAGCGCGTCAAGGGAAGCCCATTTAGACGTGTCCTTTACGGCAACGGGCACGGCCACGCGCCCAAAGGGCATCAGATGCACGAGTGTGTTCTTGGAGATGTTGGAGTTGGGCACAATGATGGTCTGTCCACAGGCATCTTCGATGGTCGTGTGGCGCCAGGTGATGTCTTGGACCACGCCGGATACGCCGCCGACCTCGATATTGTCGCCGGGCTTGATGATGCCCATAAACGTCACTTGCATGCCGCCGATAAGGTTTGAGAGAGTGTCCTGAAAGCCGAGCGAGATGGCGATGCCGCCGACGCCAAGAGCGGCGACGAGTGCGTTTGCGTTGATGCCAAAACAGTTGTCGAGGATAAAGCTGCCGCCGATCATCCAGATGACGGCGCGCGCGATGTTGATGAAGATGCTCGATGAAGGGAGTGGGTTATCGTCGCGGTTAAGCAGGTGGTGCAGGGTCTTGGACGCGACTTTGGCGGCAACGGCGGTGCCGATGGCCAAGATGCCGGCCCAGATGATGTTGTGGACCCATCGTTGTGCAAAGAAATGAAGAATTGGCTCAAACAATTCCATGTAGGGAAACCTCCTCATGATCGTCCAACCATGATACCCACCAAGAAGCCCGTCCGATCAAATTCTGACGGGCTTCTGTGCTCGATATAAGGTTTGCACGGCGGGGCTGCAAGGCCCGGCGGTGTAGCTTAGCGTCGACGCTTCCAGATAATGCCGAGAATGATGATGACGATGCCGCCGATGAGGCATGCGCCGACCATAGCCAGCGTGCGGTCTCCCGTTGCGGCGAGCTTACCGGTCGTCTTCTTGGTGATGACCTTCGTGGTCGTCGTATCCGTCTGAGGCGAGGGCTCAGGCGTCGGGGCCGGTGTGGGCGTGGGGTCCACGGCGGCGGAGCCAAAGCTGATGGTGCCCGCGAGCGAGGCCATCTTGCTCTCCCAGCTGTTCTGCCCGATCAGCGCCCTTAGTGCTGACTCGCAGGTACCCCACTCGGTGTGCTTGGTGGCGTTTGCGAAGGTGGGGAAGTCGGTCGTGTTGGTGATGATGTAGTTGTTGGTGGCGACGGTATAGGTCTTGGCGGGGTCGAGCGTGCTGCCATCCTTGGTGAGCGTGGCGCTCACGATGCGCTTGCCTTCGGACTGCGTCCAATCGATTGTCACGTTGATGCCGCCGAAGGAAAGGATACTGCCGGAGTCGTCGCGCCACTTGTACATGTCTTGCGCCTCCTGCTCGGTGTGGCCGGCCGCCACGTAGGCTTGCTGAAGCTCGTAGCTGTGATTGCACTCGTCGCTGATCTGCAGCGAGTGCTCGAGCGCTGTCAGGAAGTCCGCACCGGTCATGGTCCAGGTCTCCACGGTGTTGCCGTAGGGCGAGATAGCGATGACGTTGCCGGCGGTCACATCGCCCGCCGCGATGCCGCCGCGGATGCCGCCCGCGTTCTCGATGGCGAGGTCCGCGTCCGTCAGGGCAAGATAAGAGCCGCAGATCACATGTCCGATGGTCTGGGCCTTGGTGGTGTCGCTCTCCTTGCTGGGGCGGAAATCGGTGGTGCGCACCGTTTCCCAACCATGCGTGCCTGTGGCATCCTCGCCGTAGAAATAATTGGTAGAGCTCGTGCCGAGCACCTCGCTCGATGCGGCGCTAAAGGCATCGTCGAGCGGCTTGATCTTGTTGTTGTGGACCTCATCAAGGATGCTCTGATAGGTGGAGCCCTTGTTGGGGTCGGTCAAAAGAACGTTTACGTCCTTGGCGGTATAGAGCTTCTCGTCGCTTTTGCCTGCGTATACCGCCACCGTGTCATCGTCGGTGCTTTCGGTGCCCTTGGTGTCATACTCGTAGGGGACGGAAAGCAGTCCCACCTCGGCAAAGGCACTGCCCGCCTCGACAACGTGGATTGTCTTGCCGTCGGCTCCCGTTACCTTCTCGTTAAGGTTGATGTGCTCGTGGCCTGCGATAAGGGCATCGACGCCACGGAGCCGCGTGGCAAAGGTCTTGGCGTCGAGCGTGTGCGCGATACACACAACAACATCGCAGCCCTCCTTGCGCAGCTGCTCCGCCTCGGCATTGATGGCGTTCGCGGCACTCGAGAAGCTGGTGCCCGCGACCAGGTCCGCGCGCAGCGAGGAACCTAGCGACTCATCCATGGCTCCGACGACGCCGACCTTAATCTTGTAGTTAAACGTGGAACTGTCCTCGCCGTCCTTCCAAGTGCGGTTGAGCGTCTTGGTGATGCTCGAGCTCCATACGCCGTTCGAGGACGTTGCATTCGCGCAAAGCATGGCGAAGGGCGTGCCGGTGGTGCTGTGGCCGGTCATGGCGCGGAGCTTGTCCGCGCCGTAGCTCCAGTCGTGGTTGCCCGGCGTGGTCGCGTCGTAGCCGTCGGCATAGAAGGTGTCCATGAGCTCGGCGATGCTTTTGCCCTCGCTCATGGTGGCGAAGGACTGTCCATGGAAGGTGTCACCCGCATCGAGCAGAAGATCGGGGGCGTTGCCCTGGGCGCTATAGAGGACTGCCAGTCCGTCAAAGCCCACAGTGCCGGTGCCCTTGCTTGCGTTGTAGCTGTACTTGTAGCTGCCGTGGATATCGTTGGTGTGCATGACGGTCACGGAGTCGTTGATCGCCTGGGGCAGATCGCTCGCAAGGGCGAGGCTGGGTGCGCCAGTGAACACGCCGGCAAGCAGCGCGGCGGTTAACGCAAGGCGGGGGACGAATCTTTTCATGGCAGTCTCCTTAGTCCTTAACAAAAACCACCACAAAGGTGCCTGTCCCCTTTGTGGTGGTTTTCTAAGTCGTTAGCTTAGCAGCATGCGGTCGTTGGCGAGCTCGCCGCCCGAGACCTCCTCAAACTTCTGCAGCAGGTCGGCTACGGTGAGCGACTTCTTCTCATCGCCCGCCACGTCGTAGATCACGTGGCCTTCGTGCATCATGATCAGACGGTTGCCCAGACGGATGGCGTCGTTCATGTTGTGCGTGACCATGAGCGTGGTCAGGTGGTTCTCGTCGACGATCTCCTCGGTCAGGTTGAGCACCTTAGAGGCCGTCTTGGGGTCGAGGGCCGCCGTGTGCTCGTCGAGCAGCAGCAGGCGCGGCCTGGTGAGCGTGGCCATCAACAGGGTGAGTGCCTGGCGCTGGCCGCCCGAGAGCAGGCCGACCTTGGCGTTGAGGCGCGTGTCCAGACCAAGGTCCAGGCGCTTGAGTAGCTCAACGTACTCATCTTTCTCGGCCTTGGTGACGCCCCACGAAAGGCCGCGACGCTGGCCGCGACGCTTGGCGAGGGCCAGGTTCTCGGCGATTTGCATGTCGGCAGCGGTACCGCGCATGGGGTCCTGAAACACGCGGCCCAGGTACTTGGCGCGCTGCGACTCGCTCAGGCGCGAGATGTCGGTGCCGTCGAGCTCGATAACGCCCGAATCGAGCGGGTACACGCCGGCGATCATGTTGAGCAGCGTGGACTTGCCGGCGCCGTTGCCGCCGATCACGGTTACAAAGTCGCCGTCATTCAGGGTGAGGTCGACGCCGGTGAGCGCGCGCTTCTCGGTGACGGTGCCCTTGTTAAAGGTCTTCTTGACGTACGAGAGCTTAAGCATCTGCCTCATCCCCCTTCGTGTAGGAGCTGCGGAGCTTATAGCGCTCCCAAACCACGGGCACGCACAGGGCCACGGCCACGATCACGGCGGAGAGCAGCTTCATGTCGTTGGCGTCCATGCCCAGCTGCAGCACGATGGCGCGGATAAGGAAGTACACCACGGAGCCAAAGACGGCGGAGGCAAGACGAACGCTAAACTGCGTGAGTCCGCCGGGCAGCAGGCGACCGAGCACCTCGCCGATGACGATGGCGGCAAGGCCGATAACGATGGCGCCTGTGCCCATGCCAATGTCGGCATACTTTTGGCTCTGGCAGATAAGCGCACCCGAAAGGCCGATGAGGGCGTTGGAGAGCACGAGAGCGATCATCTTGGTGGAGTTGGTGTTAACGCCCAAGGCGCGGATCATGTACTCGTTGTTGCCGGTGGCGCGAAGCGCCGAGCCGATCTCGGTACCAAAGAACCAGTACAGGATGGCAACGATGGCCACGGCGAGCAGGATGCCCAAGATGATGGCAACGGTGGACTGCGGCAGGCCCGTCATGTTGCTAACAGACGAGAAGATGGTGCCCTTGGCAAGGATGGGCGTGTTGGATTTGCCCATGATGCGCAGGTTGACGGACCACAGGCTGATCTGGGTGAGGATTCCGGCGAGGATCGCGGGAATCTCGAAGACGGTGGTCAGAATGCCCGTGACCGCGCCCGCGATGGCGCCGGCGCACATGCCGGCCAGCACGGCGAGCAGCGGGTCGACGTTATTGTTGACGATGAGTACGGCGCAGACACAGCCGCCGAGGGCAAAGCTGCCGTCGCAGGTCATATCGGGGATGTCGAGCAGGCGGAACGTGATAAACACGCCAAGCACCATAATGCCCCAGAGGACGCCCTGCGAAACGGCGCCCTGCAATGCAATGAGCATGCTTCATACCTCCTAGGATAGGGTGGACACGTGATGTTCCATAATAGCGGTAACAATGAATATAAGAGCGGCAGACAAACGTTTTGTTTTATCTGAAACAAGCAGGGCGAACGTCGGTCTATGACGTTCGCCCCAATGACTCAGATATTGAATAACGCAGCTATGGCGCGAGAACGAACCCTAGATGTGTTACGGCGCATGGTGCTACTCGTCCAGGGCGGAAAGGTCGATGCCCAGCGCCTCGGCCATCTCGTCGTTCTTGACGACGACCAAGTCCTTGCTCGAGAGGTGCTCGACAGCCATATCCTCGGGCTTGGCCTCGCCCTTCAGGATCTTAACGGCCATCTCGCCCGCGGCATAGCCCAGGTCCTCATAGTTGATGGAGAGGGTGAACAGACCGCCGGCCTTGCACATGCCCTCCTCGCCGGTAACGAAGGGGAGCTTGTTCTCCTTGCAGATCTGACCGACCTGCGAAGCGCCCGCGGCGATGGTGTTGTCGGTGGGGGAGTAGAGCGCGTCGACCTTGCCCACGGCGGACTCGACGACGGACTGGATCTCGTTGGAGCTCGAGACGGTGAAGTCGGTGTACTCCAGGCCAAGCTTGTCGAGTTCCTTCTTGGCGGCCTTGATTTGGACGTCGGAGTTGGACTCGGCTGTGCAGTAGAGCAGGCCGACCTTCTTTACGTCGGGCAGGACCTTCTGCATCATCTCGAGTTGCTCGGCGACCGGGGTAAGGTCGGAGGCGCCGGTGACGTTGGTGCCGGGCCTGTCGTTGTCCTGGACCAGGCCGGAGGCGGCGTAGTCGGTGATGGCGCAGCCCACGATGGGGATATCCGCCGTGGCACCGGCAGCAGCCTGTGCGGCGGGCGTGGCGATGGCGTAGATCAGGTCGACGCCATCGCCCACGAACTTGTCGGCGATGGACTTACACGTGGACTGGTCGTTCTGGGCGTTCTTCTGGTCGATCTTGACCTTAAGGCCGCTTTTCTTGATTGCCTTGACAAAGCCGTTGTTGGCGGCATCGAGTGCGGAGTGCTCGGTGAGCTGCAGAACGCCGATGGTGTAGTCGGAACCGGCGGCAGCAGAGCCGGAACCAGAGTTGCCGCCGCATCCGGAGAGCGGGGCGAGCGCGAGCAGGCCGGCGGAGACCAGAAGGCTCCTGCGGCTGATGGTGATGTCCTTCATATCATTACCCCCAGTATAAAAATGGCTGGAAACACTGCACTGGGACAAAGTGCAAGTGGAACTATAGTAACGCCGATGTCCATTTTTACAACAGCCTGGCGGGTTTTTTAATACAGAACCGGATAGGCGGTACGGGTAGTCGAATGGGTGACGGAGATGCTTATGCGGCGGAGACGGCGTCATCATCCTCGTCCAGGGCGGCAAAGAGTTTCTTGCCGTCAAGGAGGCGCGTGCTGACGTTTCTCATACGGGTGATCTCGACGGTGCGCAGCGTATCGTCGGTGCCTCGGGCGTCGTAGACCGTTCCCAGCAGATACGAGATGCCATCGCGCTGCCTGATGGCAAAGGGCCGGAGCGTCATCCGCACCGCTTCGGTTTCGCCACGGGCGAGGGTACTCGAGATATCAAAGCTGACGGTCGTTCCGTGGTCGATGGCCTGCTCGACGAGCTCGCACGTGTCGATGCGCTTGATGGGCGTGCGTGTTGCCTTGGTGGCCTTGCTGCCTGCGCTTGGAGCGGGTTCGGGTGTATCGAGGTAGTCGCGAACGTCGGCACTCGCCATGGCAACTAAATGCTGCGCCATGCTCTTGCGGATAGCGATAGGCGTGGAGCGGTTGCGCATGACCATGCCGTGGAGCCGGATGATCTCTTCATCGGTGAGCGGGCGGGTCAAGAGCCGATAGCCCACGCCGCGTTTGTAGTCGATTTCGTATCCGGCGTGACGAAGCGCGGATATCGAGGTGTAGATGCTGCGCCGCGCCGCCGAGATGGGCATGCGGGTGGGGTCATCGGGATGGGCGAGGTGCTCGATTAACTCATCGGAAAGCAATGCCTTGTCTTCGCCGGTGTTTTCGCTCAAGAGCTGCAGGATGCGCACGGCGCGATAGGCCGCCATCGAGGCGGCGCCTCTGGTCGTGGTCTCATAGTTTTCAACAACGGCTTCGGTCATAACGCCCACGTCCTTTCCATTTTGGGTGGCGACGGTACGGAGCCTAGGACGCGGGGCTTGCCTAGGGGCGCAAGGCGCTCTGGGCGGTCGGTAGTTGTCGGCAGGCGGCGGGTCGAGTTTTCAACAGCCCTGCTCAACTAACCAAAACCTTGCCAAAAGCTTGACGGGTGCTGTTGAAAAAAGCGCCCCTCGACTTGCCGAGAGGCGCTGACGCGATGTGCTGTAACGCGCTGGGTGGCGCTGTGGCGATTAGAAGTCGGCGTTGCCCACGGTGCGCGGGTGCGGCAGGACGTCGCGGATGTTGCCCACGCCGGTGAGGTACATCACCAAGCGCTCGAAGCCCAGACCGTAGCCGGCGTGCTTGCAGGAACCGTAGCGGCGCAGGTCAAGGTAGTACTTGTACTGCTCGGGATTCATACCCAGGTCCTTAATGCGGGCCTCGAGCAGATCCAGGCGCTCCTCGCGCTGGGAGCCGCCGATAATCTCGCCGATACCGGGAACCAGGCAGTCGGCGGCGGCGACGGTCTTGCCGTCCTCATTCATGCGCATGTAGAACGCCTTGATCTCGGCCGGGTAGTCGGTCACAAAAGTCGGTCGCTTAAAGTGTTCCTCGGTCAGGAAACGCTCGTGCTCGGTCTGCAGGTCGATGCCCCAGCTCACGGGATAGTCAAACTTGTGGCCGGCGGCGACGGCCTGTTCCAGGATCTCGACGGCCTCGGTGTAGGTAACGCGGGCAAAGTCGGAGTTTGCCACGTGGTCCAGGCGCTCGATCAGGCCCTTGTCCACAAACTTGTTGAGCATGTTGAGCTCGTCGGGGCAGGTGGCCATAACGTCCTTAAGGACGTACTTGAGCATGGCCTCGGCGTTATCCATGTAGTCGTTAAGGTCGGCAAAGGCCATCTCGGGCTCGATCATCCAAAACTCGGCGGCGTGGCGCGTGGTGTTGGAGTTTTCGGCGCGGAAGGTGGGGCCAAAGGTGTACACGTCGCCAAAGGCCATGGCAAAGTTCTCGGCATTGAGCTGACCGGACACGGTGAGGCTCGCATGCTTGCCAAAGAAGTCCTGGCTCCAGTCGACCTCGCCGGACTCGGTGAGGGGCGGATTTTTGGGGTCGAGCGTGGTCACGCGGAACATCTCGCCGGCACCCTCGCAGTCACTCGTGGTGATGATGGGGGTGTTGACGTAGACAAAGCCCTGCTCCTGGAAGAAGCGGTGGATGGCGGCAGCTGCGACAGAGCGGATGCGGAACACGGCGCGGAACAGGTTAGTGCGCGGGCGCAGGTGCTGCTGGGTGCGCAGGAACTCGACGGTTGCGCGCTTCTTCTGCAGCGGGTAATCCGGGGCGCTCGTGCCCTCGACCTCGATGGAGGTGGCGGAAAGCTCGAAGGGTTGGGGCGCATCGGGGGTCAGCTTGACGGTGCCAGTGCAAATGAGTGCGGCCGAGACGTTTTGGTGGGCGATCTCGTCGTAGTTGTCGAGCGCCTCGCGGTTCATGACGACCTGCAGGTCGCGGAAGCAGCTGCCGTCGTTGAGCGTAACAAACCCAAAGTTCTTCATGTCGCGGACGGACTTGACCCAGCCGGCGACAGTGACGGTCTGGCCGCCGAGCGACTCGGCATCGGCATAGAGCTGCGCGATTTTGGTGCGGTTCACGTATCCTCCCATAGCGGTTGAATGATAGTTATCCATACAGTTCGATATTCTAGCAGCTCGGCTCATTTGGGCTATACAGATAAGGCATTGGCGGGATGGTTTTTCAAACGAAAAGCGCCCGCGGCCAAATGGTCGCGGGCGCTTGACGAGGTGCCTTTTGGCTGTGTGGCACGGGGCCTGGCTACTTGGTCTTGGCTACCAGCAGCGGGTCGCCAAGCTTGACGAGCGGGTTGCCGCCGATAAGCGTTCCAGACTCGCCGACATGGTCGATGCTCTTAAGACGATCGAGCTCGGAGACGATGACGGTCACGATGTCCTCGTGACCGGCGGCCTTAATGGCCTCGCGGTCGAAGCTGATGAGCGGCTGGCCTGCCTTGACCACATCGCCCATCTCGACAAAGCGGGCAAAACCCTTGCCGTTCATTTCCACGGTGCCCAGGCCAACATGGATGAACACGCGAAGACCGTCCTCGGTGATCATGCCGATGGAGTGGTTGGTGACGGTGGTGGCGCCGATGCGGCCGTTGGCGGGCGCATAGATGGTGTCGGTGATGGGCTCGATGCCATAGCCCTGACCGAGCATGCCCGCGGCGATGGTCTCGTCGGGAACCTCGTCCAGATTGACGAGTACGCCGTTGACAGGGGCATAGATGACGCCTTCGCGGGTAGCGAAGCTTGCTGAGGGCGGAACGGACGCCTCGCCCGACGAAGTGAACGTGGACTTGAGCGAATCGAGCAGACCCATAGTTGCCTCCAACGTATCAAGCGCGCCTGTTGCACGCGTGTAATGTAGCCGGAAACGTTACGTATGTGTTTCCCGGCACGGTCAGCGTCCCTATTTTACGCTGTGAAACGATAGTGCTGAGCTGGGATTATGTGATATATCAGTTGAAAGGGAACTTATTGCGGGAGTGTTTCTGCGCCGTGGGTCCAACTGGGGTACGCTTGAGGACGAAAAAATAGTGCGCACGAATTGCGCGAAGGGAGCACCAATTGATTATCGAGAGTCATGCGCTGTGGGGCGAGGAGCCGACTGAGGAATATCCGGCGACGTTTACCTATTTGGGCGCCGAGCCGCTGCCCGATAAGCCTAATGGTCGTCGCCCGGCAGTGATTATCTGCGGTGGAGGCGCGTTTACGCACATCGCTCCGCATGAGCAAGATCCGGTGGCGTTTGCGTTTTTGGATCACGGGTACCAGGCTTTTGTGCTCAACTATGTGACAAGCGGCACGGGCGACGTGAGTTTTCCGCACCCGCAGGCCGATCTTGCCAAGATGGTCGCCACGGTGCGCGCTAATGCCGACGAATGGCATGTCGACCCCAAGCGCGTGTGCGTCGTGGGCTTTTCGGCGGGCGGCATGCTCTGCGCCTCGTTAGCAACGCAGTGGAAGACCGGTCCCTTTGCGGCGCTTGCCGGGGTGCGTCCGGATGATATTCGCCCCGACGCCGTGGTGCTGGGCTATCCATTGCTCGACCTTGCCTATGTGCGCGACACGCAGACGCGCGATCCGCGCATTGACCTGCGCGTGCCCAAGACGGGCGGCAAGACGGGACGTGATTTGCTTAACGACTACCTGTCGATGGTGACGGGCGGTGAGGCAACCGACGAACACTTGGCCGACATCTGCCCCACCACGCATGTTTCGCGCCAGATGCCGCCGACCTTTGTGTGGGGCGTGTCCGACGACAAGACGGCGCCGATCGCGCAGGTCTACCCGTTTGCGCAGCGCATGGCCGAGGAGGGCGTCGCATGCGAGATGCACGTCTTTGACCAGGGCGGCCACGGCCTTTCGCTCGGCAACGCCAACACCGCAGTCGACAACGAGGACAAGCAGGTGGCGGTCCGTCCTTGGATTCGTCTAGCCTTCCGCTTCCTCGAGCGCCACGGGTTTTAGACCGCGCAGCACGAGAGTGGATAATCTCCCATTTTTTGGTCCGCTTTTCGACAAAAATGGGAGATTATCCACTCTCGTGAGGTGGACATTTGAAAGCTACCTTTGTTGCTTTTCTACCAAACGGTGAACTGGGCGTTGTCCGTGTTCCAATGGACATCGCGAACGTAGTCTCGCACGCCCACTGCATCTCGCGCTTCGAACAGCTCAAGAATATGAGCATGCTCGGCATTGGCTATGCCCAGGAGTTTGCACGCCGTCTCCTGGTCGACGGTCTCGTAATCGCGCTTGATAAAACAGCGTTCGAGTTGCGAAATCATGTCGCGTAGACGGTCGTTGCCGCAGCGGTTAAAGTACGTCAGGTGAAAGTCTCGCTGAATGTCGTCGTACTTTCGGATAAGACCGCCCTGGATCGCAAGGTCCATGGACCCAACCAAAAACTTTAGCTGCATGATGTCCTCTTCGGTCAGGAGGGGGCAGGCGAGAAATGCTGCCTGCCCGTCGAGCGGCCCCATAATCTCAAAGACCTCAACGGCATTTTGCTGATCGAATCCACGGACGCGGAATCCGCGGCGGGGGAGATTGTCCAGATAGCCATCGCTTGCTAGCTGGATGAGCGCCTCGCGAACCGGCGTGCGCGAAACGCCCATGGCGTCGCAGATCGCTTGCTCGCTCACGCGGTCGCCGGCCGAAAGCTCGCCGGCGTCTATACGACTCGAAATGTAGTCGTATACATGGTCCTTCAAGGGCCTTCTGAGTGTTTCCATGAACTTATAACCCTTAACTGTATATTTTCAATTCTTAATACGTTTCGCTTGAATAGGCTAATTGAATTATAGAACGACCAGCTAAATCGCGCTACTTAATCAGAAGAAGCAAAATACGCTTACCGAGAAAAACCTACCGCTCAGGATTGTATACAATATACAAAACAGCAAAGACACCCTAAGATAAAGCCATCGGAAGGAAGGCGGGCGCGAGGAAGTCCGCCCTCTACTAAGAGATCCAAGGAGGATCATCATGACCAAGTTCAGCCACGTCATTATCCGTCGTCCCGGCAAGTCCCTGAGCAATGGCATCACGAGCGCTCCCGAGCTTGGCCAGCCCATCTACGAGCGCGCTATCGAGGAGCATTACGATTACGAGCACGCACTCGAGCAGTGCGGCGTTGACGTGTCGGTGCTGCCGGCTCTCGAGCAGTATCCCGACAGCTGCTTCGTCGAGGATCCGGCCGTTATCACTCGCTGCGGCGCCATCATTACCAACCCCGGCGCCGACAGCCGTAATGGCGAGAAGGACGAGATCGAGCCGGTCGTCCGTCGCTTCTTTGACGACGAGCATGTGAAGCACATCGTTTCCCCCGGCACGCTCGACGGCGGCGACGTCATGATGGTCGGCGACCACTTCTACGTCGGTCGCTCCGCTCGCACCAACGAAGAGGGTATCCGCCAGTTCTGCGAGATTCTCGAGGGCTGGGGCCTCGAGGGCTCCGAGGTGCCGCTGGAGGAGGTCCTGCACCTCAAGACGGGCGTCAACTACATCGAGGACAACAACATGCTCGTCTCCGGTGAGTTTATCGATAAGCCCGACTTTGCCCAGTACAACAAGATCGTCGTGCCCGAGGACGAGGCTTACGGCGCCAACTGCATCTGGGTCAACGGTACGGTCATCGTTGCCGAGGGCTATCCGACCGTGCTCAAGGCCGTGCAGGATCTGGGCTACAAGACGCTTGTTGTCGATACCTCCGAGTACCGCAAGGTCGACGGCGGCCTCTCCTGCCTGTCCCTGCGCTTCTAATGCGGTCGCTGTACTAGCTTAATGATCGCTTGACCGATGGCCCGGCACCCGATTCGGGACGTCCGGGCCATCTTTATGCGGTCGTCTGATGGAGGGGGTGCACATATAATGGCCTCTAAAACTCGTAACGACGAGATGATCGACCCCAATGGTCTTGATCTTTTCCGTCTGACCATGATGGTTATCACCGCGAGCATTTGCGGCGGTATCTTTTCTCTTGCCGGCGATATGGCGGCAGGCGGAGCCAATACCGGCGCGGTCATTATCTCGTGGGGAATTTGCTTTATTGGCGTCTTTGCGCTGATGATGGTGTTCAACGGTCTGTCTCAGGCTCGTCCTGACCTGACCGGCGGCATCTATGCATATGCTGCGGCCGGCTTTGGCGATTACATTGGATTCAACTCCGCTTGGGGCTACTGGATCAGCGCGTGCCTTTCCAACGTGAGCTTTGCGCTCTTGCTGTTTAGCGCGCTGGGCTATTTCTTCCCCGCATTTGGCGCGGGCAACAATCTGCTTTCCATCGTCTGCGCTAGCGTGTTTCTGTGGTTCCTTACCGCCCTTGTGCTTCGTGGCGTCAAGGAGGCTGCGGGCATCAACACGATCGTCACGTTAGCGAAGTTGGTACCGTTGGGGCTCTTTGTGCTGAGCATTGTGCTCCTGGGTAAGTTCGATGTCGATATCTTTATGGATAACTTTTGGGGCGAGCCGGCTGGTCCTGGGTTTGGCGAGCAGGTTGTCTCGACCATGATTGCCCTTGTCTGGGTCTTCACGGGCATCGAGGGCGCCGTCGTCATCTCGGGCCGCGCAAAGTATGTGCGCGACGTCGGTCGCTCGACGGCGCTTGGATTTGCGGCCGTGTTCACGCTGTATCTGATTATCTCGATGCTGTCGCTCGGCATTATGCCGCGCGCGGAGATGGCGCAGCTCGCAACGCCCTCCATGGCGGGAATTCTCGAGCGCGCAATCGGTCCGGTTGGCGCTGCCATCGTAAGCCTTGGCGTTATCCTCTCGCTGGTCGGCGCAATGCTGGGTTACGTCATCATTGCATCCGAGACGCCGTTCGAGGCGGCGCGCCAGGGTTCCTTCCCGTTGGCGTTTGCTAAGACGAACAAGCATGATGCCCCGGTGGTGACGATTCTCGTGAGCTCCGGAATCACGCAGCTCTTCTTGATCGTGTCCTATGTGGCGGCGAGCACCTACCAGTTCTTCTATAGCTGCGCGGTTAACACGATTCTGGTTCCGTATGTCTGCTCGGCTGCCTATTACATGGTGATCGGCTGGAAGAGGGAGCATCTGGACGGACCGCATGCGCCAAGTGTCGGCAAGGCGCGCTTCTTCGGTACGCTCGGCTTTATCTACACGTTGTTCCTTGTGTGGTCGACGGGTCTCCAGGGCGTCATGATCACGACGATCCTATTTGCCCCGGCCATTCCCGTCTACATTGTGGGCGAGCGCGGGCGCGGCAAGCAGGTGCTTCCGCATATGCACGACAAGCTGATCGCAGCAGTGGTCATTGTCGTGGCGATCATCTCGCTGTATCTGCACTTTGCCGGCATTGCGCCGATTGTCTAAGACTATGGCGAACTGTATTGCTTGGTAAGCCGACGGAGACATCGCGTGTCGGTGTTGCTCGGTATTCCATAACTGACGTGGGCCTCTGTAACGTGCTTCTGTGAGTGCCCACCAGGCCCGCGCGGGTGACATTAGTTGCTTGCGCGGGCTTTTGCTGCTTGGGTGCAATGGGGGCAGCTTAGCTTGCACCGATCTGTCGATTGAACATCGTTGCATGTTCGCGCTATCATGCATGGTTAAAAATGGTTAGCCATGGCAAACGGTTAGCCACGGTGAACATAAAAACAACGCCCTGTGGGCGCCGGGGGAGGAACACGGACGTGAAGCTCGATACACTCGAGATTGGAAAGGACGCCGTTGTCGCATCGGTGGCATCGGACGATCAGGCACTCCGACAGCATATTTTGGACATGGGCCTAACGCCGGGCACCGAAGTCACCATGATGAAGTACGCCCCTATGGGCGATCCGCTCGAGATTCGTCTGCGTGGCTACGAGCTGACGCTGCGCAAGGATGATGCCGCTCGTATTGAGCTCGTAGGTATTCATGACACCGATACGGGTCCGCGCGTGAACGCCGCTATTGGCACAACGGAGCACCCGGCCCTCGGCGAGGGGACGTATTCGCCCCGCGCGGCAAAGACGGCCGTGCCTGAGGGCGCGCCGCTGCACTTTGCCCTCGCCGGCAACCAAAACTGCGGCAAGACCACGCTGTTCAACCAACTGACGGGCTCCAACCAGCACGTCGGTAACTTTCCCGGCGTGACGGTCGACCGCAAAGACGGCACCATCCGCAACCATCCCGAGGCGAGCGTTACCGACCTGCCCGGCATTTACTCCCTGTCGCCGTACACGGGCGAAGAGATTGTGAGCCGTCAATTTATCCTGGACGAGCATCCCGACGCCATCATCGACATCATCGACGCTACTAATATTGAACGCAACCTGTATCTAACGCTGCAGCTTATGGAGCTCGATCGCCCCATGGTCATCGCGCTCAACATGATGGACGAGGTGACGGCCAATGGCGGCGCCGTGGACGTCAACCTGCTCGAGAGCCTGTTGGGCGTGCCTGTTGTCCCCATTAGCGCTGCCCGCAACGAGGGCATCGGCGAGCTGGTGGATCATGCCTTGCACGTGGCGCGGTTCCGTGAGCGCCCCGGTCGCCTGGACTTCTGTGCGCCCGATGGCTCGGACGGCGGTGCGCTGCATCGCTGCATCCACGGCATTGCCAACCTTATCGAGGACCATGCCGCGACGGCGCATATCCCGGTGCGTTTTGCGGCGACCAAGCTGGTTGAGGGCGACGAGCTGGTAACCGAGGCGCTTCACCTGGACCGTAACGAGCTTGACGCCATCGAGCACATCATTACCCAGATGGAGGGCGAGGCCGGCACCGACCGCCTGTCCGCGCTGGCCGACATGCGCTTTAGCTTTATCGGTGACGTGTGCGGGCATTGCGTCGTCAAGCCGCATGAGAGCCGCGAGCACGTGCGCTCCGTCAAGATCGATCGTATCCTGACGGGCCGTTATACGGCCATTCCGGCGTTCCTGGTAATTATGGGCCTCGTCTTTTGGCTGACGTTTGGCGTGATTGGCGCAGCGCTGCAGGGACTCATGGAGGACGGCATCGCTGCCATCATCGCTTCGGCCGATGCGGGCCTCAAAGCGTTCGGCACCAACGACGTGGTGCGCTCGCTGGCTGTCGACGGCGTGCTCACAGGCGTGGGCAGCGTGCTCACCTTCCTGCCGATCATCGTCGTGCTCTTCTTGTTCCTCTCCATTTTGGAGGACTCGGGCTACATGGCGCGCGTGGCCTTTGTCATGGATAAGGTGCTGCGCCGCTTTGGCCTGTCGGGCCGCAGCTTTGTGCCCATGCTCGTCGGTTTTGGCTGCACCGTGCCGGCTATCATGTCGACCCGCACGTTGCCGTCCGAGCACGACCGCAAGATGACCGTCATGCTCACGCCGTTCATGAGCTGCTCGGCCAAGTTGCCGGTCTACGGCCTGCTGTGCGGGGCGTTTTTCCCGCGGGCGACGGTTCCTGCTATGGTCTCGCTCTATCTGATCGGCATTGTGGTCGGCTGCGTCGCGGCTTTGGTGCTCAACCGCACGGCATTTAAGGGCGACCCGGTGCCGTTTATCATGGAGCTTCCCAATTACCGCCTACCGAGCGTTAAGACGACGGTGATGCTGGCATGGGATAAGGCCAAGGACTTTATCACCAAGGCCTTTACCATCATCTTTGCCGCTACCGTGGTCATCTGGTTCCTCCAGACGTTCGACATTCGCTTTAACGTGGTTGCCGACCAGTCGCAAAGCCTCCTTGCGGGCCTTGGTAGCATTATCGCTCCGCTGCTGGCGCCGCTCGGCTTTGGCGACTGGCGTGCATCCACGGCGCTCGTCACCGGACTTATTGCCAAAGAGAGTGTCATTTCGACCCTCACCGTGCTTTTGGGTGCAACCTCGCCCGCGGCACTGTCGACCATGTTTTCGCCGTTTACCGCTTACGTGTTCCTGGTCTTTACGTTGCTGTACCCACCGTGTGTGGCGGCAATCGGTGCCGTCAAGAGCGAATTGGGTGCGCGCTACGCCGTGGCCGTGTTCGCGTTCCAAGTGACGGTCGCCTGGATCGTGGCGTTTGTCGTGCATTCGGCAGGCATATTGCTGGGGTTGGCTTAGTTATGTATTGACGGCGCAACCTCTGTGTATCGAATTGTTTTCGGCCCTGCATCTGTACTGACGGATGCGGGGCCGTTGCTATATAATCGCCCACCGCTCAAGATAATCGGAGAGGTTTTCCTATATGGCTCAAACAAAGCAAGATGGCATCTCGCTCAAGCAGTGGCTCCCGCTTATCGGGCTCGCCTGTTGCGCGTTCGTGTTCAACACGTCGGAGTTTATGCCCATCGGCCTTCTGACTGATATCGCCGCGTCGTTCTCGCTCACCGAGGCCCAAGCCGGCATCATGATTTCGGTCTATGCCTGGGGCGTCATGCTGCTGTCGCTGCCACTCATGGTGTTTGCCTCGCGCTTTGAGTTCAAGTGGATGCTGCTCGGCGTGCTCGCCGTGTTTTCTCTGGGTCAGTTCTTGTCTGCTGTGGCACCGACATATCCCATCCTGGTCTGTGCGCGCCTGGTGGTCGCTTGCGCACATGCCGTGTTCTGGTCGGTCGCCTCGATTATGGCCTCGCGCCTGGTTGACGCCCGCCACGGGGCGCTCGCCATCAGCATGATCGCCACGGGCTCGTCTATCGCGCAGATCTTTGGCCTGCCGATCGGCCGCGCTATCGGCCTTACCGTGGGCTGGCGCATGACGTTTGCCGTGGTCGGGGCCTTCTCTGCCGCCGCGGTGGTGTACCAGGCCGCGGTGTTCCCGGCCATGCCGGCGGGTGAGCGCTTTACGCTCAAACAGCTGCCCGGGCTGCTCAAGAACCCGTTCCTGATCGCTCTCTACGCGGTCACGGTCTTTATGGCGACCGGCTACTACGCGGGTTACAGCTATATCGAGCCGTTCCTGGCACAGGTCGCGCACGTCGACGCAGGCGCCATCACCATGACGCTGACGGCGTTTGGCTGCTCCGGTCTGGTGGGCAGCTGGCTGTTCGGCCGACTGTTCGATGGGCACCGGTTCCCGTTCTTGGCTATTACGCTCTCCGGCGTGCCGGCGGCCCTGCTGCTCATGGGTTCGGCCGCATCGTCGCTCGCGGCAGTGCTTGCCGTCTGCGCACTATGGGGCTGCTGCGCCACGGCCTTTAACGTGGCGTTTCAGGCCGAGCTCATCAAGTACACGCCGGCGGACTCGTCGGCCGTCGCCATGTCGATCTTCTCGGGCCTGTTTAACCTTGGTATCGGCACGGGCACCGCGATCGGCGGAGCCGTGGTGTCGGGCCCCGGTATCGCCTGGATCGGCTACGCGGGCGGCACGATTGCCGTCGTGGGCGTCATCCTCGCCATCACCGTGCTGTTCCCGGCCATACGCCGCGCAAAGCCTGTCGCCTAACCACACCCCCTCATCAGTTGCGGCGGAATGCGGACTGGATTGGGTAGCTAAAAAAGCCCCGTCCCAAATTAGCTACCCTGCTGGGCATACAATGGATGTCGTTGTGTTGAGCTTACCGGGAGGCTGTTATGTGGGCATATGAGACGACGTTCTATCAGATCTATCCGCTGGGCTTTTGCGGGGCTCCGCGCGAAAACGCCGCGCCCGTTGCCGAGGACGAGCTCTTCCAAGCTGCCGGTACCGCGCCCAATCCCGATGCCCCCATCATGAAAATCGCCCAATGGGCCGATTACCTGCAGGAGCTTGGCATTGGCGCCGTGTTGATCAACCCTCCGCTTGAGTCCGATAGCCATGGCTACGATACGCGCAGCCTGCGCCATATCGACCGCCGCCTGGGTGGGGATGCCGACTTTGCCGCCGTGTGCGACACACTGCATGCCCACGGCATCCGCGTGGTACTCGACGCCGTCTTCAACCACGTCGGTCGCGGCTTTTGGGCATTCCGCGACGCGCAGGAGCGCAAGTGGGATTCGCCCTACAAGGATTGGTTCCACATCAGTTTTGACGGCGATTCCTGCTATGGCGACGGCTTTTGGTACGAGGGCTGGGAGGGCCATTTTGAGCTCGTGAAGCTCAACCTGCAAAATCCTGCCGTAGTCGATTACCTGCTCGAGTCTGTGCGCCGTTGGGCCGATGACTTTGGCATCGACGGCCTGCGCCTGGACGTCGCCTACATGCTCGACCGCGACTTTATGCGCCGCCTGCACTCCTTTACCCGCGAGCTCAAGCCCGACTTTGTACTGATCGGCGAGACGCTCCACGGCGACTACAACCAGATCGTCAACGACGAGATGCTCGACTCCTGCACCAACTACGAGTGCTACAAGGGCCTGTATTCCAGCTTTAACTCAGTCAATATGTTCGAGATCGCCCATTCGCTGCATCGCCAGTTTGGCGGCGACCCGTGGTGCATCTACCGCGGCAAACACCTGCTGTCGTTTGTCGACAACCATGACGTACCGCGCCTGGCGAGCATTCTCACCGACAAGCGCTGTCTGCGTCCCGCCTATGCCATGTTGCTTGGTATGCCGGGCATTCCGTGCGTCTACTATGGCAGCGAGTGGGGGATTGCCGGCGAAAAGGGCGGACCCGATGGCGACTGGGCGCTGCGACCCGCACTCGACGAGCCCGCGCCTAACGAGCTGACGGCCTTCATCAAGCAGCTCGCGCACCTGCGCTCGGCAAACGACGCGGCGGCACGCGCTCTCAACTACGGCGCGTACCGTAACGTAGTGATTCAAAACAAGCAGCTGCTGTTCGAGCGTGCCTGCGACGATGCCACGGTGCTCGTGTCGGTGAATGCCGTGGACGAGACCTATTCCTTTACAGCCGGCGAGCTCAACGGGTCCTTTGTCGACCTGCTTGCCGACGACGCGCCCACGGTCGAGCTGGCGGGCACGCTTGAGCTTGCGCCCTACGAGGTGCGTTATCTGTTGAGGGCCTAGCCCATGCCAGTGTCTGACGAGGGCTATCAACATATTGAGCATGGGTTTGAGCCCGTGTTCGACCGGCACTCGCGCGTTTTGGTGCTCGGGTCGTTCCCCTCGGTGCTTTCGCGCGCCAATGCCTTTTACTATGGCAACCCTCAGAACCGCTTTTGGCGCGTGATAGCGGCATGCCTCGGTGCGCCCGTGCCGCCCAACGAGGGCGACCCTTTGGCAAGCGGCGAGCCTTCGACGCTCGACGCCTCGATTGCCGCCAAGCGATTCATGCTCCTCGACGGCGGCGTAGCCCTGTGGGATGTGATCGAGAGCTGCGATATCAAGGGCTCGAGTGACGCTAGTATTCGTAACGTCGTGCCGGCACACATCGAGCTCATCACCAGCAACGTGTCCATTGAGCAGGTAATATGCAACGGTGGCACGGCGGGGCGCCTCTACAAGCGCTATCTACAGGAGCGGACGGGCCTGCCCGCTGTCATATTGCCGTCAACAAGTCCCGCTAACGCGGCCTGGCGCCTGGAGCGCCTCGTTGAGTGCTGGCGCGAGGCCGTTGACTGGGGTGCTCGATAATTTAGATAGTTGATTGAGCACGGGTGCCGAGACGTTTGATGATGGCGTGCCAGATTGGCGTGGGCACGGCGGGCTTGGCGAAAACCACGCCATCTGCTGTGACATCCCCGGTGTCGCCGCCGCCGAGTCGTTGGGCGTGCTCAACCGAGCAGCCCATGCGCACGGCGCCTACCAGCTTATCCATCGCTTCGGAAAACGGCCGCCGCAGAAGTCCCATGCGTGGGGAATGGTGAAGCGCCGCGATGCCGCTGCCGGCACAGATGACAACGCCGCCGCACCACGTTAGCCTACGGAGTTCGCAAGCTTGGCGCAGGCACTCGATATACCGGTGCGCCTCCTCGGTGCGCCCACAGGTGGCTTGAACGACGACATAGACGCGCGTTCCCGTATTGCCAAAGCGATCGAGTGCTTGTTGAGCGGCGGATGCCGCCTCATCGTTGGGCTTATCCGTAATCGCGAGCACAATGCCATCGGCGGCGGCATCGGTGTCATTTGCCTTCAAGTCGACCGGGCGGGGGAGCGCGGTGCCGGAAAGCCGGGCATAGGCCGCGATGGCATCCTGCAGGTCCCAGAGCAAAAACTCAAGATCGGCGCTATTGGGAATACTGACGTATGCAATCTTCTGCAGTGTTTTGGGCTTATTGCCCTGCGGATCTGTCTCCATGCCGCCTCCTTTCCGGTTCGTTTCCGTTTAGGTTACACCGTCTGGCGGCGCCTCGCCGCGCTATCCTAGTGCAACCCTTACGAAAGGAACGCCATGCGCCTGCCCATGAATACCTCGCTTGCCACGCTCAAGCCTTCCGGCATCCGTCGGATCAACGCGCTCGCCGCTCAGCACCCGGGGTGCATCGCACTCGCGCTTGGCGAGCCCGATTTTCCCACGCCCGATGTGATCAGCGCCGAGGTGGCCGCCTCGCTGGACCGCGGCGACACACACTATCCGCCCAACAACGGTCGCCCCGCCCTGCGCGAGGCGTTGTCTGCCTACATGGACGACGCGGGTCTTACGTTTTCTGCCGACGAGGTCATCCTGACCGACGGCGCGACCGAGGCCCTGTCGGCAACGTTCATGGCTATGCTCAACCCTGGTGACGAGGTCATTATCCCCACACCGGCCTTTGGCCTGTACGAGAGCATCGTTGTGGCCAACCACGCCAAAGCAGTCTTTTTGGATACAGAGCCCGCACAGTTTCAGATTGACGAGCACGTGCTTCGTGCCTGCGTGACGCCGGCGACCAAGGCCATCGTCATCTGCTCGCCCAACAATCCAACGGGCTGCATCCTCAACGCGGCCTCGCTCGACGCCGTGGCACGCGTGGCGGAGCAGACGGGCATCTACGTGGTTTGCGACGACGTATACAACCGCCTGGTCTATGTGGATGGCTACGAGCGGTTTGCCCAGCGACACCCGGAGCTGCGTGATCAGACGGTGGTCATCGAGAGCTTTTCCAAACCCTGGGCCATGACCGGCTGGCGCTTGGGCTGGCTCGCAGCCGCAGCCCCCGTCATCGCCGAGATCGCAAAAGCTCACCAATACTTAGTATCGAGTGCCGTCTCCTTCGAAATGGACGCCGCAGCCAGAGCCCTCACCGTCGACCCAACCCCCATGCTCGAAGTCTACCGAGCCCGCCGCGAGCGCGTACTCGCAGCCTTAGACGCCATGGGCCTCGACGCAGTAGAACCAGCAGGAGCCTTCTACGCCTTCCCCAGCATTAAACAATTCGGCCTAACCAGCGAAGATTTCTGCATCAAAGCCATCAAAGAAGCAAACGTAGCCCTAGTCCCAGGCGACTGTTTCGGCACCGAAGGCCACATCCGCCTAAGCTACTGCGTCTCCGACAAAGACCTAGACGAAGGCCTAAATCGCCTGTCCGCCTTCATTTCGACTTTGTAGTCCTCAGGGATGCAACACATCAGCCCACCGACATAAGGGTTATGCGTGGGGCGCGTCGCTCAACGGACACGAGGATTCGCAGCAAAGGCAACGTAGCTCCGGCCGGGAGGGGCAGGGCGAGTTTTCCGTAGATTCCGCACGAGCCGAAGGCCACTTAATGTGGCATTCGTGCGAGCCCAGGACTTGACTGAGCGGAAAACTCGCCCTGCCCCTCCCGGTCGGAGCGTATGCAGGGTTTGTGTACGAATCCTCGCGCCCGTTGACCGACGCCGGGGTCCCCGCCATAATACTTACGGTTCATGCACGAATCCGCTGCCAGAGACAGCCGGTGCAAACGGGCTTCGCCCGCAAGCTTAATGGGACATCCCGCCAGCCGAGGTGGTCGAGTAGATATGTCTTCTCGCCCCCGTCGCTCATGCAGCGCGGGGGCTTTCTTTTTGGACATGCCCCCGTCACGTCCTTGTGGCGGACCGTGCCCGGAAAGAATTCGAGGAGGTGTAATTCATGCCCCAGCAGTACAAAATCGACAAGGTTGCAGAGATCGAGTCCCGTATCGCCGAGAACGCCGGTCTGTTCGTCGTCAACTACAACGGTCTGACGGTTAAGCAGGCTCAGGAGCTGCGTCATCAGCTTCGCGAGTGCGGCGCCGAGATGAAGGTCTACAAGAACAACCTGGTCAAGATCGCTCTCAAGAACCAGGAGCAGCCCGAGCTCGACGAGATCCTCGCCGGCCCCGTCGCTTATGTGTTCTACGAGACCGAGCCGGTCGAGGCCGCTAAGGCCCTCAAGGACTTCTCTGCTAAGTCCAAGGGCGTCCTTGAGATCAAGGGCGGTATCTCCGACGGCAAGGCCGTTTCCGCTGATGATGTTAAGGCTATCGCCGAGCTGCCCACCAAGGATCAGCTTCTCGGCCAGATCGCCGGTCTCATCTCCGGTTTCGCTCGCGACATCGCTGTCTGCGTCAACGGCGTTTCCTCTGGTCTCGCTCGTTCGATCCAGCAGGTCTCCGAGCAGAAGGCAGCCTAGTCGCTGTTTTCACCCGCGGCGGCAACGCCGCACCCCTGGCGCATTCGCGCCGTGTTTTAACTGATCTCCGTGCACAGACACGGAAACCGAAAGGACTTAGAAATGGCTAAGCTTACCACCGATGAGATCATCGATGCTCTTAAGGAAATGACCCTTCTCGAGGCTTCCGAGCTCGTCAAGGCTATCGAGGACACCTTCGGCGTTTCCGCCGCTGCTCCTGCCGCTGTTGTCGCCGCTCCCGCTGCTGGCGCTGCTGAGGCCGAGGAGAAGACCGAGTTTGACGTCGTGCTCGAGGGCTTCGGCGACAACAAGATTCAGGTCATCAAGGCCGTCCGTGAGCTCACCAACCTTGGCCTGAAGGAGGCCAAGGAGGTCGTCGAGGGCGCTCCCAAGGCTGTTCTCGAGGGTGCCAAGAAGGAGGACGCCGAGGCTGCCAAGGAGAAGCTCGAGGCTGCTGGCGCTGCTGTCACCCTCAAGTAATCAGGCTTTCTCGCCAGATTTCTTTGCAGACGGGGTTCGCATTGCGAACCCCGTCTTTTTTCGGTCCCTCGACATCGGTTGCTCAAACTGCCATGTTCTGTGATTTGCGTCGTAGCGGGTGCCCTGCCGTTGGACAATAAAATTGCACCATTCGAGCAATAATTTGCGTTGACCTGCTGAAGAATTGTCTCTGCCTTGTAGCGACATATAGTTCCAGCGGTAAGATGCTTGGGTATCGCAATTTGGTCTGCGGCTGTGTGCCGCACGCATGGGGCGCTTTTGCGCCTGCGAAAGGATCTTTGAATAACATGAAGGCAATCATCCCCGCCGCCGGTCTTGGCACGCGTTTTCTGCCTGGCACTAAGTGCACGCCCAAAGAGATGCTGCCGGTGCTCGACAAGCCCGTCATTCAGTACGTCGTCGAGGAGGCGCTCGAGCCCGAGGAGGTCGACGATGCCATCATCGTTACCTCTCCCGGTAAGCCCGAGCTGCTGAGCTACTTCCAGCCCGATCGCTCGCTCGAGAACCTGCTGCGCGAGCGCGGCAAGAACGCCTATGCCGATGCCGTAGCCCACGCTGGCGGTATGCCGGTCGATTTCCGTTATCAGTACGAGCCCAAGGGCCTCGGCCATGCTATCCGCTCTGCTGCCGACGCCGTGGCAGGGGAGAACTTCCTTGTTCTTCTGGGCGACTACGTTGTGCCCAACCGCGACATCTGCGACAAGATGCTCGCCGTCTCCAAGGAGCACGGTGGCGCTTCGGTTATCGCCGTCGCTGCTTGCTCGCCCGAGGAGGTCAGCCGCTACGGCGTGATCGCCGGTGAGCGCGTCGGTTCGCTCGAGGGTGCCGAGGACGTTGCCGATGCTGAGCCGGGCGCTGTCTGGCGTATCGGCGGTCTGGTCGAGAAGCCCGCCCCCGAGGCGGCTCCGTCCAACCTGTACATCGTTGGCCGCTACCTGCTGAGCCCGCTGGTCATGGACCTGCTTGCCGACCAGCAGGCCGGTAAGGGTGGCGAGATCCAGCTGACCGACGCCATGGCCCGTTCGCTCGACCGCGAGGCAATGTATGCCGTCGTCATCGACCCGCTGTCGGGCTACGACACCGGCACTCCCTCTGGCTGGATGGCAACCAACGCCCTCATGGCAGCAAGCGACCCCCGCTTTGCCGATGCCTTCTGGGACGCCATCGACGAGCGCGGCGGTCTTAAGCGCAACTAGCACGTGCCACGGGTGCGGACTTCGGTTCGCACCCGTATTTTGTTCGCGGGCCATGTAAGCCGTTGCGGGAGGCCGTCGTTGTCCTGCAGGGGAGTGTGTGTTCACAGAAAATATATGAACGCATGTTCGATACAACACCATCTACCTGCTCGTTTTCTGTTGAAAAACTTTGCTACTCCAAAAACTCAATCGCGTCAAGGCTTTTCTTGCCCAACGGTCGGTACCTGATAAACTATTAGGTTGCGATAACTGGCGAAGCTATGCCTCGCCAACCCACCGAGCATTTCCGTGAAGGAGGAAAAACCTGGTGACCTACGCATACACTGCCACTGAGCGCAAGCGCGTCAGCTTCGGGAAAATCCCGGAGGCCATGGAGCTCCCCAACCTTATCTCTGTTCAAAGGGAATCCTTTGAGCGTTTTAAGGACGAGGGCCTTCGTGAGGCGTTCAAGGAATCCAGCCCCATCCAGAGCCAGAACCATGTTCTCGAGGTTACCTTCGGCGAGCATCAGTTCGGCGATCCCGCGCACACCGTCGAGGAGTGCCGCGAGAAGGACATGACCTATCAGGCTCCGCTTCTGACCGACGTCCGTCTCACCAACAAGGAGACCGGCGAGATCAAGGAGCAGCTCGTCTTTATGGGCGACTTCCCCATGATGACCGATCAGGGCACCTTTATCATCAACGGTACCGAGCGCATCGTCGTCTCGCAGCTCGTTCGTTCCCCGGGCGTGTACTACAGCTCCGAGATGGATTCGGGCAAGCAGATCTACAAGGCCCAGATCATTCCGTCCCGCGGTGCCTGGCTTGAGTTTGAGGTCGACAAGCGCGATCAGCTCATGGTCTCCATCGACCGTAAGCGCAAGCAGAGCGCCACGATGTTCCTGCGCGCCCTTGGGATCGCCGTCACCAACGACGACATCATCGAGCTGCTCGGCAACTCCGATGTGATCAAGCGCACCCTCGAGCGCGATACCGCCCTCACTCGCGAGGACGCCCTCATCGAGATCTACCGTCGCCTGCGCCCGGGCGAGCCTCCCACCGTGGACGCTTCCCGCAGCCTGCTCGAGGGCCTGCTCTTCAACCCGCAGCGCTACGATCTAGCCCGCGTCGGTCGTTACAAGGTCAACAAGAAGCTCAACCTCACCACCGAGGAAGAGGTCACGGTGCTCACCGACGAGGATATCGTCGCGACGCTGCGCTACCTGCTGTCCCTCGCTGCCGGCGAGCAGGGCTTCAAGGTCGACGACATCGACCACTTTGGCAACCGCCGCATCCGCACCGTCGGCGAGCTTGTCGCCAACCAGTTCCGTATTGGCATGAGCCGTATGGAGCGCGTCGTCCGTGAACGCATGAGCTCCCAGGACATCGACGAGATCACCCCGCAGTCGCTCATCAACATCCGCCCGATCGTGGCCTCCATCAAGGAGTTCTTCGGTTCCTCGCAGCTCTCGCAGTTCATGGACCAGGCGAACCCCCTGACCGGTCTGACCCACAAGCGCCGTCTGTCCGCACTCGGCCCTGGCGGTCTTGCCGGCCACAAGTCGGGCTCCAGCCGCCGCACCAACGTGCCGACGGCCGTCCGCGACGTTCACAACTCGCACTACAGCCGCATGTGCCCGATCGAGACCCCCGAAGGCCCCAACATCGGCCTGATCGGCTCGCTTGCCCTCTACGCCCGCGTCAACGAGTACGGCTTCATCGAGGCTCCGTTCCGTCGCGTCGAGAACGGCGTTGCCACCGACCAGATCGACTGGATGACCGCTGACGAGGAAGAGAAGCACGTCATCGCGCCGGCCAACACGCCGCTCGATCCCAAGACCAACGAGTTCATCACAACCGATGCCGAGGGCAAGATCGTTCGTCCGCACACCGTGATCGCCCGTACCCGCGACTTCGACGGCTCCTTCGGTGCTCCCGCCGACGTGCCCGTCGAGGACGTCGACTACATGGACGTCTCGCCGCGTCAGATGCTCTCCGTCGCAGCCACGCTGATTCCGTTCCTGGAGCACGACGACGCCAAGCGTACGCTGATGGGCGCCAACATGCAGCGTCAGGCCGTGCCGCTGGTTCACCCTGCCGCTCCCTATGTCGGTACCGGCATGGAGCGTCGCGCCGCCCTGGACTCCGGCGAGGTCACCCTGGCCAAGAACGCCGGCGAGGTCATCTTTGCCGACGCCGCCAAGATCATCGTCAAGCATGCCGGCGGCATGGACGAGTATCACCTGGCCAAGTACCAGCGCTCCAACCAGTCCACCTGCATCAACCACCGTCCGCTCGTGCGTGTCGGTGACACCGTTGAGCAGGGCGAGCCCCTGGCTGACGGTCCTTCGACCGATCATGGCGAGCTCGCACTGGGTCAGAACCTCACTGTGGCCTACATGCCGTGGGAAGGCTTCAACTACGAGGACGGTATCGTCGTGTCCGAGCGCCTGGTGGCCGAGGACCTGCTGACGACCATCAACATCACCCGTCACGAGATCGACGCCCGCGACACCAAGCTCGGCCCCGAGGAGATTACCCGCGAGATCCCGAACCTCTCCGAGGACATGCTTGCCAACCTCGACGAGGACGGCATCATCCGCATCGGCGCCGAGGTCGGCCCTGGCGACATCCTGGTCGGCAAGGTCACGCCTAAGGGCGAGAGCGCTCTGACCGCCGAGGAGCGCCTGCTGCGCGCCATCTTCGGTGCCAAGGCCCACGACGTCCGCGACACCTCCCTCAAGATGCCTCACGGCGCTTACGGCCGCGTCATCGACGTCGTCCGCTTTAGCCGCGAGAACGGCGACGACCTGGCTCCCGGCGTCAACGAGCAGGTGCGCGTCTACGTCGCCCAGCGTCGTAAGATCCAGCAGGGCGATAAGATCGCCGGCCGCCACGGCAACAAGGGTGTTATCTGTAACGTTCTGCCGGTCGAGGACATGCCCTACATGGCTGACGGTACCCCGATCGACGTTATCCTCAACCCGCTGGGCGTTCCTTCGCGTATGAACGTCGGCCAGCTGCTCGAGTGCCACCTTGGCTGGGCTGCTGCCTGCGGTTGGGATACCGAGCAGGCCGACTCCGACAAGTATGTCCCCGGCCCGTTCTTCACCGCGACGCCCGTCTTCGACGGCGCCAAGGAGGACGAGATCGCCGAGGTCATCCGTCGTGCCAACAAGAACATGCTCAACAAGGCCACCGCTGCCTTTGGCGATCACATGCGCCCCGAGTTCGTCACCCAGCTTGACGAGCGCGGCAAGACCCGCCTGTTCGACGGCCGCACCGGCGAGGAGTTCCGCGAGCCCATTACCGTTGGTACGTCCTACATCCTCAAGCTCGGCCACATGGTCGACGACAAGATCCACGCTCGTTCGACTGGCCCTTACAGCCTGGTTACCCAGCAGCCTCTGGGCGGCAAGGCTCAGTTCGGCGGCCAGCGCTTCGGCGAGATGGAAGTTTGGGCACTGTACGCTTACGGTGCTTCCAACGTCCTGCAGGAGATCCTGACCGTCAAATCCGACGATACCGTGGGCCGCGTCAAGACCTACGAGTCCATCGTCAAGGGCGAGAACGTTCCTGTCCCGGGTATCCCCGAGTCCTTCAAGGTTCTCGTTAAGGAGATTCGCTCCCTCGCGCTGGACATCGAGCCCATGCACGATGCCGACGAGGACGCCTCCGCCCCTGTGACCGCCGAGGAGACCTCTGCTCTCGACGACCTGGCTGCGCTCGCTGGCATTGACGCCGACGTCGAGGCCCAGGATGCCGAGACCGCCGAGGCACCCGAGGCCGTCGCCGCCACGACCACTGATAAGGAGTAGTTGACTGTGGCAGATTTCGAAGCTACTGATTTTGACTCGGTAAAGATCTCCCTTGCCTCCGCCGACCAGATCCGTTCCTGGTCGCACGGTGAGGTCAAGAAGCCGGAGACCATCAATTACCGTACCCTCAAGCCCGAGAAGGACGGCCTGTTCTGCGAGAAGATCTTCGGTCCTGCCAAGGACTGGGAGTGCTCCTGCGGCAAGTACAAGGGCATCCGCTTTAAGGGCATCGTCTGCGAGCGCTGCGGCGTCGAGGTCACCTCGGCCAAGGTGCGTCGCGACCGCATGGGCCACATCGAGCTCGCCGCTCCGGTGTCCCACATCTGGTACTTCAAGAGCCCCACGAGCTTCCCGATGAGCCGTATGCTCGACATCAAGTCCAAGGACCTCGAGAAGGTTCTGTACTTTGCCAGCTACATCATCACCGAGGTTGACTACGAGGCTCGCGAGGCCGACGCCGACGACCTGCGCGAGGAGCTCGCTGCCGATCTGGAAGAGATCGATGCCGAGTGCGCCCGCCAGATCGAGTCCCTCAAGGAGCAGGGCGACCCCGAGAACTTTGACGAGTTCTCCGACGAGGAACCGCTGACCCCCGAGGAGATCGCCTCTGGCATCGTCGACATCGAGGAAGAGTGCAAGGACGAGAAGCAGCTCCGCACGGACGCCTTCAACGCCTTCATGAAGCTCACCGAGCGCGACCTCATCTCCGATGAGCCGCTGTTCCGCGAGATGACCCGCTACTACTCCATGTACTTCAAGGGTGGCATGGGTGCCGAGGCCGTCCGCGACCTGCTCGCTGCCATCGACCTCCCCTCCGAGGCCGAGAAGCTCAAGGCCATCATCGCCGACGAGGACTCCCAGAAGCAGAAGCGCGAGAAGGCCGTCAAGCGCCTCGAGGTCGTTGACGCCTTCCTGAAGGGCGGCAACAGCCCCGCGAACATGATCCTGGACGTCATCCCGGTCATTCCGCCCGATCTGCGCCCGATGGTCCAGCTCGACGGCGGCCGCTTCGCTGCGTCCGACCTCACCGACCTGTATCGTTGCGTGATCAACCGTAACAACCGACTCAAGCGCCTGCTCGACCTGGACGCCCCCGCGATCATCGTGAACAACGAGAAGCGCATGCTCCAGGAGTCCGTGGACGCCCTGTTCGACAACGGCCGTCGTGGTCGCCCGGTCTCTGGCCGTGGCGGTCGCCCGCTCAAGTCGCTCGCCGAGGCCCTCAAGGGCAAGCAGGGTCGTTTCCGTCAGAACCTGCTGGGTAAGCGTGTCGACTACTCCGGCCGTTCGGTAATCGTTACCGACCCCAAGCTGCTGCTGCACCAGTGCGGTCTGCCCAAGACCATGGCGCTGGAGCTCTTCAAGCCCTTCGTAATGAAGCGCCTGGTCGAGCTCGGCAAGGTCGAGAACATCAAGGGCGCCAAGCGCGCTATCGACCGCGGTGCCACCTTTGTGTGGGACATCCTCGAAGAGGTCATCGACGGCCGCGTCGTGCTGCTCAACCGTGCACCGACTCTGCACCGTCTGTCCATCCAGGCCTTTGAGCCGGTGCTGGTCGAGGGCAAGGCTATCCACCTGCACCCGCTGGTCTGCTCGCCCTTCAACGCCGACTTCGACGGCGACCAGATGTCTGTCCACGTGCCGCTGTCCAGCCAGGCTCAGGCCGAGGCTCGCGTGCTCATGCTCTCTGCGAACAACCTGCGCTCGCCGGCATCCGGCAAGCCGGTCAACATTCCCTCGCAGGACATGATCATCGGTGTGTACTACCTCACCCAGGTTCGCGACGGCCTGCCGGGCGAGAACCACGTGTTTTCGAGCTTCGACGACGCGCTGCACGCCTATGACTGCCGCTCCGAGGTCGACATGCAGGCCAAGATTCAGGTCCGCGTGTCCGCCGAGAACGCCAACGTCATCAACGAGGACGGCACCCGTATCTTCCGCGTCAAGAACGGCAAGAACGAGTTCGTCGACTACGACGTTACCGGCAACAAGACCGCGCGCTTCGAGACCTCTATCGGCCGCATCATCTTCAACCGCCAGTGCCTGCCCGAAGACTACGAGTTCATGAACTACAAGATGGTCAAGGGCGACGTGGCCAAGCTGGTTGCAGACTGCTGCGATCGCTACCCCGAGGCCAAGGTCGGTCCGATCCTCGACGCCATCAAGTACTCCGGCTTCCACTACGCTACCCGCGCCGGCCTCACCATCTCGGTGTGGGACGCTCTCATCCCTGCCGAGAAGCAGGAGCTGCTCGACCGCGCCCAGGCCAACGTCGACCAGATCAACGAGTACTTCGAGGAGGGCTTCATCAACGAGACGGAGCGCCACATCGAAGTCGTTAACGAGTGGACCGCTTGTACCGATAAGGTTGCAGCGCTCATGCTCGACATGTTCGACGAGGAGAACCCGCTGTACATGATGGCCGACTCCGGCGCCCGTGGTTCTAAGACCCAGCTGCGTCAGCTCGGCGGCATGCGTGGCCTGATGGCAGACATGTCCGGCGAGACGATCGACCTTCCCATTAAGGCGAACTTCCGCGAGGGCCTGCTGCCACTCGAGTACTTCATTTCGACCTACGGCGCCCGTAAGGGCCTGGTCGATACCGCATCCCACACCTCGGACTCTGGTTACCTGACCCGTCGTCTGGTCGACGTGGCCCAGGACGTCATCGTCCGCGAGGAGGACTGCGGTACGCACGAGGGCGTTACCTACAACCTCATCATCCCCGGCACCACCGACCTCAACACCGACCTCGTCGGCCGTTGCTTCATCCAGGACGTCGTGGCTCCCGATGGCACCGTGCTCTTTGAGCAGGACGGCTACATCGAGAAGGTTGCCGACATCCAGAAGATGGTCGATGCGGGCCTCAAGAAGGTCAAGCTCCGCGCGCTGCTCACCTGCCGCTCCAAGTACGGCGTGTGCCAGAAGTGCTACGGTTGGGATCTTTCCACCCGTCGTCCGGTCGCCATCGGTACTGCCGTTGGCATTATTGCCGCCCAGTCCATCGGCGAGCCCGGTACGCAGCTTACGATGCGTACCATTCACTCCGGCGGCGTCGCTGGCGTCGACGATATTACGCAGGGTCTGCCTACGGTCAGCCGTATGTTCGATATCGTCGGCAACGTCAACGAGAAGATTCTGGGTCGCGAGGCCGAGCTGGCTCCGTACTCCGGCCACCTCTCGATTAAGCCCGAGAAGTCCGAGTACGTGCTGACGCTCACCGACTCTGAGGATCACACCCGTGTTCTCGACGAGCGTCGCGTCCCCGCTTCGGTGCGCTTCATGCCCGAGATCGAGGACGGCTGCGAGGTTCGCGCCGGCGACCAGATCACCAAGGGCTTCGTCAACTTCCGCAACCTGCGCAAGCTGACCGACATCGAGTCGACGATGCACACCTTCGTCGAGAGCGTCAAGGACGTCTACACCAGCCAGGGCGTCGACCTGAACGACAAGCACATCGAGGTGCTCGCACGTCAGATGCTGCGTCGCGTTCAGATTACCAACCCCGGCGACTCCAAGTACCTGCTTGGTCAGTACGTCGACCGCTATGAGTTCGCCGACGAGGTTGAGCGCGTTGCCCGCCTGGGCGGTCAGGCTCCCGTGGCCGAGCCCGTCATCCTGGGTACGCTCAAGGTCGCGTCCAACATCGACTCCTGGCTGTCGAGCGCTTCGTTCATCCGTACCGCTGGCGTCCTTACCGAGGCTGCCATCGAGGGCAAGGTCGACCACCTGCTCGACCTTAAGTCCAACGTCATCGTCGGTAAGAAGATCCCGGCTGGTACCGGCCTCAAGCCGTACGCCAACGCCAAGCTGACGTATCGCACGGCCGACGGCTACGTGGACATCGACGGCCCGGCTTCGCCCAACGCCAAGTCGCTGCCCGAGTGGGCTCCTGTGGAGCTCAAGGACCTGGACGAGCAGCTCCCGCAGCAGCTCGACTGGGCCGGCTACGATGAGTTCGGTGGTGCTGACGGTTCGTTCACCCGCAACGGCCACACCATCTCCGCCGAGAAGGCTCGCCTGTACCTGTTCGACGACCTGGGCGTGTCGCAGCGCTGGACCAACAAGTTCAGCGAGGTCGGCATCGAGACGGTCGGCGACCTGGTCGGCAAGTCCGAGGAGGATCTGCTGCGCATCGATGGTATCGGTGCCAAGGCGATCGAGGAGCTCCGTGACGGTCTGGAGGCCCACGACCTGCTCTACATCCTCGAGAACAACGACGACGTCGCCGACGAGGAAGACCTCTCGCAGCTGCTGCAGATGGTCTTTAGCCCCGACGGTCCGGACGACATTCTGCTGGGCACCTCCGCTCCGACGCATCACGCCGACGACGAGGAGGAGCTCCTGGGCGCTCCGATCGACGACAAGAAGGCTCCCGCCAATGGTGCCATCAACGAGGACATGGCTTCCCTCGACGAGCTGCTCAACCAGCTCGTAGACACCGACGACGCCGAAGAGGCCAAGGACAACGACGAGGAGTAATTTCCTAGTACGTTAACCGCCCTTCCAAAGACCCGCTTCCCAACAGGGGAGCGGGTCTTTTTTGGTGAGGAACGTTGCCCCGACGAGCACGTCGGATTCCCGGAACGGGCGGCCCGCTGTTTAAGTTTGTCGCGAGTTCCGCACGCAAAGGAAAGCACTTAATGTGCTTTCCGTCTTGCGCAGGACTGTAGAGCAGCAAACTTAACCAGCGGGCCGCCCGGACCGGGAGTCCACCCCCCCGCGCACAGGAGGGGATTCCGTTTGTGTAGGCTTTGCGGAAATGTGCCAATTTTGGGATACGCCCGGCGGCGTGGTCTGTTGACGGCACAGCTAACGCCACGTATCCTATCGAACTGCGTGTTTCGTAGGGGGATGCTGACCCCTCGATTCAAGCCGTTGCACTTTACAGAAAGCTGGAATCATTCGAGAAGGAGTACGCTTTGCCTACTATTAACCAGCTGGTTCGCCAGGGCCGCCGTTCCGTGCCCAAGAAGTCCAAGAACGCTGCTCTGCAGCACAACTCCCAGAAGCGTGGCGTGTGCACCCGCGTCTTCACCACGAGCCCCAAGAAGCCGAACTCGGCTCTTCGTAAGGTTGCCCGTGTTCGCCTCGTCAACGGCATCGAAGTTACCGCTTACATCCCGGGTGAGGGCCACAACCTGCAGGAGCACTCCATCGTGCTCGTCCGTGGCGGTCGTGTCCGTGACCTCCCTGGTGTCCGTTATCACGTCATCCGTGGCGCCTATGACGCTGCTCCGGTCCAGAACCGTATGCAGGCCCGTTCCAAGTACGGTGCTAAGCGCCCCAAGGCCAAATAAGCCAGATAACGTTTTGATACTTTCGCCGTGTGCCGTCTTGAGCGCCGCACGGTAGACACTTAAGGAGATTTCACATGCCGCGTCGTGCAGCAGCTAATCGTCGTGAGGTTCAGCCTGACGCCGTTTACAACAACCGCCTGGTGACTCAGCTCATCAACAAGGTCCTTCTTGACGGCAAGAAGGCCACCGCTGAGCGCATCGTTTACACCGCTTTCGAGATCGTTGCCGAGAAGTCCGAGGGCGGCGACGCTCTCGCTACCTTCAAGAAGGCTATGGACAACGTCAAGCCCACGCTCGAGGTTAAGCCCAAGCGTGTCGGTGGCGCTACCTATCAGGTCCCGATGGAGGTCAACTCCCGTCGTTCCACCGCTCTGGGTATCCGCTGGATCGTCAACTTCTCCCGCGCTCGCAAGGAGAAGACCATGGCCGAGCGTCTCGCCAACGAGATCCTCGACGCTTCCAACGGCCTGGGCGCTTCCGTCAAGAAGCGTGAGGACGTCTTCAAGATGGCCGAGGCCAACCGCGCGTTCTCTCACTATCGTTGGTAAGTTAAGGTAAGGAACTAACATGGCTAAGCCTAAGTACAAGCTTTCCGATACCCGTAACATCGGCATTATGGCCCACATCGATGCCGGTAAGACCACCACGACCGAGCGTATTCTTTACTACACCGGTAAGACCCACAAGATCGGTGAGGTCCATGAGGGCGCTGCCACCATGGACTGGATGGTTCAGGAGCAGGAGCGCGGCGTAACCATTACCTCCGCTGCTACCACCTGCTTCTGGAACAAGGACGGTAAGGACTACCGCATCCAGATCATCGACACCCCGGGCCACGTTGACTTCACCGCCGAGGTCGAGCGCTGCCTGCGCGTCCTCGATGGCGCTGTCGCCGTCTTCGACGCCGTTGCCGGCGTCCAGCCCCAGTCTGAGACCGTTTGGCGTCAGGCTTCTACCTTCAACGTCCCCCGCATCGCCTTCATCAACAAGTATGACCGCGTGGGCGCTGACTTCTTCAACGCTATCGAGACCATGAAGGATCGTCTCGACGCTAACGCCGTGGCCGCTCAGGTCCCGATGGGCGCCGAGGACAACTTCTGGGGCGTCATCGACCTGGTCACCATGACTGCTTGGGACTTCAAGGCCGACGAGAAGGGCATGACCTACCCCGAGCCGATGGACGAGATCCCGGCTGAGTTCGCTGACATCGTTGCCACCAAGCGCGAGGAGCTCCTCGACGCTGCTGCCAGCTTTGATGACGAGCTCATGGAGAAGATCCTCATGGAGGAGGACTTCACCGTCGAGGAGCTCAAGGCTGCTCTGCGCAAGGGCGTCCTGGCCAACGAGCTCAACCTCGTCTTCGTGGGCTCCGCCTACAAGAACAAGGGTGTTCAGGAGCTGCTCGACGCTGTTGTCGACTACCTGCCCAGCCCGCTCGACGTCGAGGCCATCACCGGTACCGATCCGGACACCGGCGAGGAGGTCGAGCGTCATCCTTCCTTCGACGAGCCCTTCTCCGGCCTGGTCTTCAAGATCATGACCGACCCGTTCGTCGGTAAGCTCACCTACGTCCGCGTTTACTCCGGTCGTGCTGAGTCCGGCTCCTACGTCATCAACGCTTCTAACGGTCAGCGCGAGCGCCTCGGCCGCATCCTCGAGATGAACGCTGCCGAGCGTATCGACCGTGATGACGCTGCCGCCGGCGACATCGTCGCTTGCGTCGGCTTCAAGAACTCCACCACCGGTGACACCCTGTGCGCCGAGGGCAAGGAGATCGTCCTCGAGAAGATCGAGTTCGCCAAGCCCGTTATCGACGTTGCCATTGAGCCCAAGTCCAAGGCCGAGCAGGACAAGATGTCTCTGGCTCTGACCAAGCTCGCCGAGGAGGACCCGACCTTTACGGTGTCCACCAACCACGAGACCGGTCAGACCATCATCGCCGGCATGGGCGAGCTGCACCTCGAGATCATCGTCGACCGTCTGCTCCGCGAGTTCAAGGTTGACGCTAACGTTGGTAAGCCCCAGGTTGCCTACCGCGAGACCGCTGGTCACGACGTCGAGAAGGCTGAGGGCAAGTTCGTCCGTCAGTCCGGTGGTCGCGGTCAGTACGGCCATGCCGTCATCAAGCTCGAGAAGATGGAGGAGGGCTTCGGCTACGAGTTCGTCAACGCTATCGTCGGCGGTGTCGTGCCCAAGGAGTACATCCCGTCCATCGACAAGGGCATCCAGGAGGCCCTGAACACCGGTGTTATCGCCGGCTTCCCGGTCCTCGACGTTAAGGTCACCCTGTTCGACGGTTCTTACCACGAGGTCGACTCCTCCGAGGCCGCCTTCAAGATCGCCGGTTCCATGGCTATCAAGGACGCTCTCAAGAAGTCTGACCCGCAGCTGCTCGAGCCGATCATGGCTGTTGAGGTCGAGACCCCCGAGCAGTACATGGGCGACGTTATGGGCAACCTCTCCGGTCGCCGCGGCAAGATCGAGGGCATGGAAGATCGCAAGAACAGCAAGCTCATCCGTGCCAAGGTGCCGCTGGGCGAGATGTTCGGTTACGCTACCGACCTTCGCTCCCAGACCCAGGGCCGTGCATCCTACACGATGCAGTTCGACTCTTATGAGCCCGCGCCCAAGTCCATCGTGGACGAGGTCATGAGCAAGAACGCCTAAGTTCGAGCTCCCTGTTACGTAATCCGCGAGAACATCTCTCGCACTCTTTGGAGGTTTAAGTTGGCTACCCAGAAGATCCGCATTCGCCTCAAGGGCTATGATCACGAGGTCGTCGATCAGTCCGCGAAGCTCATCGTCGAGACCGCTCAGAAGACCGGTGCTCGCGTTTCCGGTCCTGTCCCCCTGCCCACCGAGCGCAACCTGTACACGGTCATCCGCTCGCCGCACGTGAACAAGGACTCCCGTGAGCAGTTCGAGATGCGCACCCACAAGCGCCTCATCGACATCCTCGACCCCACCTCGGGCACCGTTGATTCGCTCATGCGTCTCGACCTTCCCGCTGGTGTCGATATCGACATCAAGCTCTAAGCTTTTTGCTCGATCGCACGATTGATAAGGCCGCAGCCCTTTGGGTTGCGGCCTTTTTGTATCGATGCTGTAAAGGGTCTACACTACTGAGCTATTCGACAAACGGGTGTATGAGTAACGCTGTTGGGGGCAGGTAAAGATGGTCGATTGGATTGTTAAACGAGCACAAGGTGACCGTGCGCGCGTGGGCACGTTGACGGGCGTGGTGTGCATTATCGCCAATGTGGCACTTTGCGCTGCAAAGGGCGTAATTGGCGTGCTGTCGGGGTCGGTTTCAATCGTGGCAGACGCCATGAACAACCTGTCCGATGCCAGCTCAAACATCGTGAGCGTGCTTGGCTTTAAGCTGGCGAGTAAGCCGGCGGACCCTGAGCATCCTTACGGACATGGACGCTACGAGTATCTCTCGGGCCTGGTCGTGGCGGCGCTCGTGCTGCTCATCGGCCTTGAGCTAATCAAATCCTCGGTTGAACGCATCATCCATCCCGAGCCTGTTGAGTTCTCGCTTGCCCTGGTTGCGGTCCTGCTGCTTTCGATGGTCGTTAAGCTGTGGATGGCGGCCCTCAACCAAAAGCTCGGCGACCGTATTGAGTCCGAGACGCTGCATGCGACGGCTCAGGATTCCAAGAACGATGTTCTTGCCACGGGTGCTGTGCTGGCATGTGCGATTGTTTCTCAGGTGACGCATGTCAATCTTGATGCCTGGGTCGGCCTTGCCGTTGGCGCCTATATTGGCTGGAGCGGCTTTGAGCTTATCCAAGATACGGTGAGCCCGCTTTTGGGCCAAGCACCCGACCCCAAACTGGTCAAGCATATCCGTGGCAAGATCATGAGTTATCCCGGTGTTTTGGGCGTGCATGACCTGATGGTTCACGATTACGGTCCGGGCAGGAAGTTTGCGAGCGCCCACGCCGAGATGGCAGCTGAGGTCAGTCCACTAGAGAGCCACGACACGCTCGATAACATCGAACAGTCGTTTAAGGACGAAGACGGCATGATCGTCACGCTCCATTACGACCCCATCGTGACCGACGACCCCAAGGTGGCGAGCATGCGTTTGTGCATTAACGCTATGGCTCAACAGATCGATAGCCGCCTTTCGATTCACGACTTGCGCTGCGTGCCGGGCCCTACGCACACCAACGTGATCTTTGACTGCGTGCGTCCCTCGGATCTGCAGATGAGTGCCGAAGACGTAAAGCACACGCTGGCCCAGAGGGTCGAATCCGAATATCCTAAGTCGATTGCCAAGATTACGATTGACGAAGACTACGTAGGCCATGCCCACGAGTAGGGCTGTGTCGGCAAAGTAATGTATGCAGAAGGGGAGAACATGAAGAGGCTGTATCTGCTCCGCCATGGCCAGACGGAATTCAACGTCAAAAAGCTGGTCCAGGGCCGCTGCGATTCACCGTTGACCGACCTAGGCCGCAAACAAGCGGGAATGGCGGCCGCATGGCTCAAGGGCCACGACGTCGTCCCCGACAAAGTGGTCTCATCGCCCTTAGGCCGAGCTATGGACACGGCAAGTCTCGTCGCAACCGAGCTCCTCGGCCCGGACGCAGCCGTCGAACCCTGCGAAGGCATCATCGAGCGCAGCTACGGTACCTTCGAAGAAGGCCCCCACGATGCCCTTCCCACCGACGTCTGGGATCCGGGCGAGGATTTGGTCCCCTTTGGAGGAGAGGGAAGCAAAGCGTTGCAAGAACGCATGGTAGCCACCCTCACCAATCTCATAAGCGCCGAGGATATCGAGACCCTCCTAGCAGTAAGCCACGGCAGCGCCAGCCGCCAATTCATCAAGGCCGCAGCCCCAGAGGGCTTTGAGCTCCCAGCAAAACTCCCCAACTGTGCCATCATGATCTTCGATTTCGATGAGGCGAAGCCACAAGCAGAAGGCGAGCCAATGCAATGCAAGTTCACCCTCCAGCAAATAGTGGACCCCCAACAAGGTAATTAGCTGAGCGAGCAGGGTTAAGCAGACATCAACGTGTCGTCTCCCGAGCTTTGGCGGAGGGGCGGGCCCGAGACTAATTAAGGTTGTCGCGAGTTCCGCACGAACAGGAGAGCACTTAATGTGCTCTCCGTCGTGAGCAGGACTGTAGAGCAGCAACCTTAATTAGTCTCGGGCCCGCCCCTCCGCCAAAGCCCAGGCGACTCCACGCACTTTACCTGCGTAAACAATGTGAGCGAAATATGAATCTCGATGGATACGCCCGCAGCCGTGTATACTAAACAGCTGTGTGAAACCAGGGGAGTATTCTGGCTGGACAAAATGCCTGCTTAATAGGGTTGTCAGGTAGTTCGGGCACAATACAAGGCTGGGGAGCGCGTCGTGTAAGTAGTGGTCCTCTAGGGGCGTACGCTCGGTGGTGTACGCATTGTCCCAAGACCACGCGAGAGTTGGGATCATATCTTGATCAGCATGATTCTCGGCCGCAAGATTGGCATGACCCAGGTTTGGGACGAGAACGACAACGTCGTTCCCGTCACGGTCATCCAGGCTGGCCCCTGCGCTGTCTCGCAGGTTAAAACTCAGGCAACCGACGGCTATGACGCCGTCCAGATCGGTTTCGGCGACATCAAGGCCAAGAACGTGAACAAGCCCATGGCTGGTCACTTCGCCAAGGCTGGCGTCGAGCCTGTCCGCTTCCTTCGTGAGGTCCGCGTCGAGAACGGCGAGGAGCACAAGGTCGGCGAGGTCGTTACCGTCGCTGATTTCGCCGATGTCGAGAAGGTCGACGTCATCGGCACCTCCAAGGGTAAGGGCTTCCAGGGTCGCATCAAGCGCTGGGGTCAGCGCCGCGGTCCTATGACGCATGGTTCTCACTTCCAGCGTCACCCCGGTTCTATCGGTCAGTGCGCCTATCCTGCGCGCGTCCTCAAGGGCGTCAAGATGGCCGGTCACATGGGTAACGAGCGCGTTACCGTCAAGAACCTTTCCGTTGTCCGCATCGATGCCGAGCAGAACCTCATCTTGGTCAAGGGCGCTGTCCCGGGTGCCAAGAATGGTCTCGTCGCCATCCGTATGGCCTAAGGGCCCAGCCCATTTAGCCCAGCGTCATACCAAGGAGAACACTTAAATGGCAAAGTTTGAAGTAAAGAACAGCGAGGGCAAGAAGGTCGCCGAGGCCGAGCTCGCCGCTGAGGTGTACGGCATCGAGCCGAACATCCACGTTATGCACCACATCGTCAAGTGCCAGATGGCCTCTTGGCGTCAGGGCACCCAGTCTGCTAAGGGTCGCTCTGAGGTTTCCGGTGGCGGCAAGAAGCCTTGGCGTCAGAAGGGTACTGGCCGTGCCCGCCAGGGTTCCATCCGTGCTGCCCAGTGGCGTCACGGTGGCGTCGTCTTCGCCCCCAAGCCCCGTTCCTACGCTAAGCGTATGAACAACAAGGAGGTCAAGCTGGCTATGCGCTCCGCGCTGTCCGCCAAGCTGGCCGATGGCGAGCTCGTGCTCGTCGACGACTACGGCTTCGAGAAGCCTTCCACCAAGGCTGCCGTTGCCATGCTCAAGGCTCTCGGCCTTGAGGGCAAGCGTCTGACCATCATCGTTCGCGATGAGGACGTCAACGCCTACCTGTCGTTCCGCAACATTCCCAAGACGTTCATCATCACCGCCGACGAGGCCAACACCTATGACCTCGTCAACAATAACGCCGTGCTGATGCCCGCCGACATCGCCGCTCACTTCGGGGAGGTGCTTGCATAAATGACCGCCCACGAGATCATCATCCGTCCGATCGTGTCCGAGCGTTCCTTCTCCGGCATGGAGCAGAACAAGTACACGTTCGAGGTCGCCAAGGATGCTAACAAGTATCAGATCAAGGACGCTGTCGAGGAGATCTTCGGCGTCAAGGTCGTTCGCGTGAACACCCTGACGGTCAAGCCCAAGACCAAGCGCGTGCGCTATGTCGCCGGCAAGACCCGTTCTTGGAAGAAGGCCATCGTCACGCTGGCCGAGGGCGACACCATCGAGGTCTTTGGCAACCAGGCCTAAGACTCGCTGCTGTTGAGTGAGCTCATGCCTCCCAAATAGGGGAGGCGAGAGCTCAAGGTTTTGGGCGTATAAAATGGACACGCCCGGAACCGTGTATACGTCCGGTGTCATCGCACCCGAGGCAGAACCTCGAATCCCTGTCTGCGATGGCTAACGGATTCCTATTGAAAGGGATTGTAATGGCTGTAAAGCACCTTAAGCCGACCTCCGCTGGTAGGCGTTGGCAGACGATCTCCGACTTCTCCGAGATCACCTGCACCAAGCCCGAGAAGTCTCTTCTCGAGCCCCTGCCCAAGAAGGCCGGTCGTAACAACAACGGCCGCATCACCACCCGCCACCAGGGCGGCGGCGTGAAGCGTCGTTACCGCGTGATCGACTTCAAGCGCAACAAGGACGGCGTGCCCGCCAAGGTTGCCACGATCGAGTACGATCCGAACCGTTCCGCTCGCATCGCTCTGCTGCACTACGCTGACGGTGAGAAGCGCTACATCCTGGCCCCCAAGGGCCTCGAGGTCGGTCAGACCATCATGTCCGGTTCTGACGCCGACATCAAGCCGGGCAACGCTCTGCCCCTCGCCGACATCCCCGTCGGTACTCTCATCCACGCCGTCGAGTTCCAGCCGGGCAAGGGCGCTGCTATCGCCCGTTCCGCCGGTAACTCCTGCCAGCTGATGGGTAAGGAGGGCAAGTACGCTATCGTCCGTATGCCTTCCTCCGAGATGCGCCGCATCCTCGTTACCTGCCGCGCCACCGTCGGTGAGGTCGGCAACGCCGATCACGCCAACATCGTCATCGGCAAGGCCGGCCGTAAGCGTCACATGAACGTGCGCCCGACCGTCCGCGGTACCGTCATGAACCCTGTCGACCACCCGCACGGCGGTGGCGAGGGCAAGAACCACACCTCTGGTCGTCCCTCTGTTACCCCCTGGGGTAAGCCGACGAAGGGCCTTCGTACGCGCAAGAAGAAGAAGGTCTCGAACCAGCACATCATTCGTCGCCGTAAGAAGTAATTTCGGATACCGAGTTTTAGGAGAAAGCACTTATGAGCAGAAGTCTCAAAAAGGGCCCGTTCGTGGAGACTCGCCTTCTCTCGCGTATCACCGCGATGAACGAGGCTGGCAAGAAGGACGTCGTGAAGACCTGGTCCCGCGCGTCCACCATCTTCCCCGAGATGGTTGGTCACACCATCGCCGTCCACGACGGCCGCAAGCATGTGCCCGTGTATGTTACCGAGTCCATGGTTGGTCACAAGCTCGGCGAGTTCGCGCCGACTCGTACGTTCCGTGGCCACAAGGCCAAATAGGGGGTTAACCGTAAATGGCAACTAAGTCTATTGAAACTGAGGCCACCGAGGTTCGCGCCGTCGCTAAGTACGTGCGTGTTTCCCCCAGCAAGGCCCGCCTGGTGGTCGATTTGATCCGCCGCAAGCCTGTCGCTCAGGCCTTCGACATCCTCCACTTCTGCGACCGCGCCGTCGCCGTGGATGTCGAAAAGGTTCTCCGTTCCGCCGTTGCGAACGCCGAGAACAACAACGGTCTGCGTGCCGACAACCTGGTTGTCGCCGCTGCCTATGTTGACGAGGGTCCGACGCTTAAGCGCATCCGTCCCCGCGCCAAGGGTTCCGCTTCTCGTATTCTGAAGCGTACTTCCCACATCACCGTCGTCGTTGCTCCTCGAAAGGAGGCGTAAAGCTGTATGGGTCAGAAAGTCTACCCCACCGGCTTCCGTCTTGGCATTACCGAGAACTGGCGCTCCCGCTGGTTCGCAGAGAAGGATTACGCTAAGACCCTCGGTAACGATCTCGAGATCCGCAAGTACCTCGAGAAGCGTCTTTCCCGCGCAGCTGTCTCCCGCATCGAGATCGAGCGCGCTGGCGACAAGGTGAAGGTCATCATCCTCACCGCTCGCCCCGGCGTTGTCATCGGTAAGAAGGGTGCCGAGATCGATACCCTCCGTACCGAGCTCGAGAAGGTCGCTGGCGTCTCCAAGGGCCAGCTCTCCGTCGACGTTGTCGAGATCAAGCGCCCCGAGCTCGACGCCAACCTCGTTGCTCAGTCTATCGCCGAGCAGCTCGAGGGCCGCGTTGCCTTCCGTCGCGCTATGCGCAAGGCTGTCCAGTCCGCCCGCAAGGCCGGCGCCAAGGGCATCCGTATCCAGTGCTCCGGTCGTCTCGGCGGTGCCGAGATGGGTCGTCGTGAGTGGTACCGTGAGGGTCGCGTGCCTCTGCACACCCTCCGTGCCAAGATCGACTACGGCACGGCTGTCGCCAGCACCACCATGGGCGCTTGCGGCGTGAAGGTCTGGATCTACCTGGGCGAGAAGCTCCCAGGCCAGCCTGTTCCCAACCCTGCACTCGAGGGCTCTTCCCGTCCTCGTCGTCGTAACTCCGAGAGGAGGGGTCAGTAGTGCTTGCCCCTAAGCGTATTCTCCACCGCAAGGTGCAGCGTGGCTCCATGAAGGGCCAGGCCAAGGGTAATACCGAGCTGCATTTCGGCGAGTTTGGTATCCAAGCTCTCGAGGCCCATTGGATCACCAACCGTCAGATCGAGGCCGCTCGTATTGCCATGACCCGCTACATGAAGCGTGGCGGTCGTGTCTACATCACGATCTTCCCCGATAAGCCCATCACCAAGAAGCCTGCGGAGACCCGCATGGGCTCCGGTAAGGGTAACCCCGAGGAGTGGGTGGCCGTCGTCAAGCCCGGCCGCATTATGTTCGAGGTCAAGGGCGTGCCCGAGGAGGTCGCTCGCGAGGCTCTGCGTCTGGCGCAGCACAAGCTCCCCATCAAGACCAAGATCGTCGCTAAGCCTGCCGCTAAAGAGACGGCCGAGGAGGAGAACTAATGAAGCCCGCAGAGATTCGTGAGCTCTCGGACGCTCAGCTCGTTGAGAAGCTGAAGGAAATGCGCGCCGAGCTCTTTAACCTTCGTTTCCAGATGGCCACCAGCCAGCTGGACAACACCGCTCGCGTTAACACCGTGAAGAAGGACATTGCTCGTGTCCTCACGGAGCAGCGTGCCCGCGAGATCGCAGCGGAGAAGTCCGCTGTCGCCGAGTAGGACCTAAGGAGAGAACATGACTGATTCGCGTAACACGCGTAAGGTCCGTACGGGTGTCGTTACCTCTGTCTCCGGTGCCAAGACCATCGTCGTCACCATCACCGAGCGCAAGCGTCACCCCAAGTACGGCAAGATGATGACCACCTCCAAGAAGCTGCACGCTCATGACGAGGAGTGCACGGCTGGCGTGGGCGACACCGTCCGCGTTATGGAGACCCGTCCTATGTCCAAGATGAAGCGTTGGCGCCTCATCGAGGTCGTCGAGCGCGCTAAATAAGCAGTCGCTCTTACGACTTGTACGTTTCCGAAGATGTGCGTATGCCTGGCTTGCATACCACGGGCCGTATAAAGGCTGCGCACCTCTCTTCGGTTCTTAGTTCGGAGGAACATCTACCATGATTCAGATGCAAACCATGCTGAACGTCGCCGACAACTCCGGCGCTCGCAAGATTCGCTGCATCAAGGTGCTTGGCGGTTCCAAGCGTCGTTATGCAGGCATCGGCGATGTGTTCATCGGTGCTGTCCAGGAGGCTACCCCTGGCGCCAACGTCAAGAAGAAGGACGTTGTCCGTTGCGTCGTCGTTCGCACCGTTAAGGAGATCCGCCGCAAGGATGGCTCCTACATTCGCTTTGATGACAACGCCTGCGTCGTCATCAACAACGATGGTTCGCCCGTCGGCACCCGTATCTTCGGGCCCGTCGCTCGCGAGCTTCGTGACAAGAAGTACATGAAGATCGTCTCGCTCGCTCCCGAGACCCTGTAGTTAGGGGAGATATATGTATATCAAGAAGGGCGATAAGGTCCAGGTTCTCTCTGGTAAGGATCGCGGCAAGCAGGGCGTTATCCTGCGTGCTCTCCCCGCCGAGAACAAGGTCGTTGTCGAGGGCGTTTCGGTCGTCAAGAAGGCCGTCAAGCCCAACGCTGCCAACCAGCAGGGCGGCATCGTTTCGCAGGAGGCTCCCATCGACGCCTCCAACGTCAATCTCGTTTGCCCCGAGTGTGGTAAGGTTACCCGCGTCGGCCACGAGAAGGACGGCAAGAACAAGCTGCGCGTCTGCAAGAAGTGCGGCCACAAGTTCTAAGCTGCCCGCAACATCAAGTTGCTAGCAAAGGTCCGGATGCCCCACGGCACCCGGGCCTTTTTCTATCCCCACTCATTGGGGACATACTTAAATGAGTTACTCATTGGGGACAGACTTACATGAGTACCCTAACTGGGTAAGCATAAATGAGCGGGTCGTGCTGTATAAATTGCTTGTGTGCGCGTTTATGCGCGTTAGATTGCGTTTAATTACGCACCTATGCGTATATATGTGCCGTTTACGGGGCAATAATGACCGTTTAGCGGTGAGATACGCAAAAACGCGCACAAACGCGCGTGTTTGTGCGAATATAGAGCTGTCAGAAATGCAAGACGTTCTATGACACAGGAGACACATAATGGCAGATTCTAAGCAGGCTCCACTCGACGCCGCGGCAGCCGCCAAAGCAGCATTTGCTTCGGTCCAGGACAAGCCGTTCCCTAACGACATCTTTACGGCTCCCGAGCTCCGTTGGGCTGTGATCGGTTGCGGCGTTATTGCCAACCAGATGGCTCAGTCCCTTGCCCTGGCCGGCCGCAAGCTTACGGGCGTTGCCAACCGCACGCTCACCAAGGCTCAGACTTTTGCCGACCAGTACGGCGTCGAGAAGGTCTATGACACGGTTGAGGATCTCTACGCCGATCCTGACATCGACGCCGTCTACATCACCACCCCGCACAACACCCATATCACCTATCTGCGCGCCGCCCTGGCGGCCGGCAAGCACGTTCTCTGCGAGAAGGCCATCACGCTCAACTCCGCCGAGCTCGATGAGGCCCGCGCCATTGCCGCCGAACACAACGTGGTCCTTATGGACGCTACCACGGTGCTCCACATGCCTTTGTATCAAGAGCTGCGCCGCCGCATGGATGCCGGCGAGTTTGGCCGCATGAACCTCGCTCAGCTCAACTTTGGTAGCTACAAGGAGTACGGCGATCTGACCAACCGTTTCTACAACCGCAACCTCGCCGGCGGTGCCATGCTCGATATTGGCGTATACGCCCTGTCCGTCATGCGCCTGTTTATGGCGAGCCAGCCCGTCGAGGTCGTGTCTCTGGGTAACACCTGCGAGACCGGCGTGGACGTTGCAGGCGGCATCGTCTGCCGCAATGCCGAGCAGCAGCTGGGCGTCGTGAGCCTTACGCTCCACTCCAAGCAGCCAAAGCGCTCGGTTATCAGCTTTGACAATTGCTATGTCGAGGTCAACGAGTATCCGCGCGCCGATCACGCGACGATCGTTTGGACCGCGGACGGTCGTCGCGAGGAGGTCGCCGCGGGCACCGAGGCTTATGCCCTGTGCTACGAGATGGCTGACCTCGAGCAGGCCGTCGCCGGCGACGATTCCAAGCGTGAGCTTCTGGATTATGCTTCTGATGTGATGGAGCTCATGACCAAGCTCCGCGCCGATTGGGGAGTCGTCTACCCCGAGGAGGAGTAAGCGATGCTTGCGGAAGATAGGCTCAATGCGATTGTGTCGATGGTGCAGCAGGCTGGCTCGGTAACGGTGCCCGAGCTTGCCGATGCCCTGGGCGTGACGGCCTCTACCATTCGACGCGACCTACAGACGCTCGACCGAGCGCACCGCATCGCCAAGGTGCACGGTGGTGCGACAAGTCTTGAGCGCGCGCACGTGACGCGCGACCTAACGATCAGTGAGCGCAGTGATCTCCATAACGACGACAAGGAGCGTATCTGCGCCCGCGCCGCGGCGCTCGTGGAGCCCGAGAGCTTTGTGTACATCGATTCGGGTTCGACAACGCTCAGACTCATCGAGCATCTTCCGCATCTCGAATCGGTCACCTATGTGACTGATTCTGTGCTCCATGCTCAGCATCTCGCTGTGCGCGGCATGCGCACCGTGGTGCTGGGCGGCGAGCTTAAACCCGAGACCGAGGCGCTCGTTGGCCCCGATGCTCTGGCAACCCTAGACCGCTACAACTTTAACTGCGGCTTTTGGGGTTCTAACGGCATTGCCGCCGAGCAGGGCTTTACGACGCCCGATATCGAGGAAGCGCAGGTCAAGCGTATCTCGATGCGTCATACAGCCAAACGCTTCGTAATCTCGGACGCCAGTAAGTTTGGCATGGTGGCTCCCGTAAAATTTGCGGACTTCCGTGACGCAACGGTTATCACTGCGGGCGAGGTGCCCGCCAAGTACCAGACGATGGAAAACGTCATCACGGTTTAGCAACGGGGCGAAGTAAGGCCAAAACCACCAAAAAGGTGCCTGTCCCCATTCTGGTGGTTCCGATGGCCCCGTCGGGCATGATTTCCCAGTACCCCTGTTTCCATACGACGTGATCATGCCCGCCGGGGCCATCGTATAGATATCGCTTAAAAGCGCCGTCACTTCGGTGCTATCAATCACTCAAACACAAGGTAATACGCAGGTTGTGACCCTCAGAAGGGGAGGGCTGGGCCTGCTTGTGCAAAAGGAGGAAACATGTCAGCTGCAAACGAGAAGGTGGGGGGCGGCACTTACGATGTCGTTGCCATCACGGCATGTCCAACGGGCATTGCTCACACATTTATGGCGGCCAAAGGGTTGGAAGACCAGGCAGCCAAGATGGGCGTGAGCATTAAGGTCGAGACTCAGGGTTCGGGCGGCGCTAAAAATGTACTGACCGCGGCAGACATCGCTGGTGCCAAGGGTGTCATCATTGCGGCGGATAAAAATGTCGAGCTCGATCGCTTCGATGGCAAGTCGGTTTACTCCTGTGCGGTGACGCGTGGCATTAATGACGCCGAGGAACTTATCAATATTGCGCTTGCGGGCAATGCGCCTATTCATCATGTGTCCGGCGGCGCCGCGGTACAGGCGGCTGCCGAGGGCGAATCCGAGGGTTTGGGCCGCAGGGTCTATAAGGACCTGATGAACGGCGTTTCGCACATGCTCCCCTTTGTTGTTGGCGGCGGCATCCTCATGGCGCTTTCGTTCTTGCTGGACCAGGCGGGGCTGGGCACGAGCGCATACGGCCACAGCACTCCGGTCGCGGCCTTCTTTAACCTTGCGGGCAACCAGGCGTTCAACTTTATGCTCCCCATCCTTGCGGGCTATATTGCCATGTCCATTGCTGACCGTCCGGGCTTGGCCGCGGGCTTTGTGGGTGGCTGGATTGCAAAACAGGGCTTTACGTTGGGCTATCTCACCACGGCAATGGATGCCGATGCCCAGGCTCAGCTTGTCTCTGCTGGCTTTTTGGGCGCGCTGCTGGTCGGTTTTGCCGCCGGCATTATCGTCAATGCGCTCAAGAAGGCTGCAAGCGTGCTACCCGAGTCGCTCGACGGTATCAAGCCCATGCTCATCTACCCCGTGCTGGGCATTCTCTTTACGAGTCTCTTTATGATGGCCGTTAACCCGATTATGGGCGTTATCAACACCGCCATTAGCGGCGCGCTCAACGGTCTTTCGGGCACGAGTATCGTTCTTTTGGGCATTATCTGCGCCGGCATGCAGGCGACCGACATGGGGGGTCCCATCAACAAGGCCGCATATGTCTTTGGCACCGCGGCCCTTGCCGAGCAAACGCTGCAGGGCAATATGATCATGGCTGCCGTCATGGCGGGCGGTATGGTACCGCCGCTGGTCATCGTGCTCTCCACGACGTTCTTTAAGAACCGCTGGACCGAGGCCGATCGCAAGGCAGGCCTGGTGAACTACATCATGGGTCTGTCGTTTATCACCGAGGGTGCCATTCCCTTTGCCGCGGCCGATCCGCTTCGCGTGTTGCCCGCCTGCATCCTGGGATCTGCGACCGCCGGCGGTCTGTCGATGCTCTTTGGTTGCGCGAGCCCCGCTCCGCACGGTGGCGCCTGGGTTATCGCGGTCATCACGAACCCGGTGCAGTACCTGTTGGCCCTTGCTATCGGCGCTGTGGTCGGCTGCTTGGTTCTGAGCTTCCTTAAGAAGCCTCTCGACAAGGCGTAGCGGGAGCGGAAGGGTCTTGCCAATGGAAAGGCGGCAACGTCCACCAGGGACGTTGCCGCCTTTTGCTGTTTGGGGATTTGTCTCGATCTGTAACAGAAAGAGAGGGATATGGGTTCCAGATGTTACAAGCTGAGATATTTTTCCTGGTGGTCCCATAACGTCTCAATCTGTAACAGGAAGGTCAAAATGCGGGCTCCAGATGTTACAGATCGAGATGATTTCTCCGGTGGGATCCGAATATCTCAATCTATAACATCTGGGACCGATTTTGCCGAGTTACTGTTACAGATTGAGATTTTCCCTTGAGGGGGATTTGAGTGTCTCGATCTGTAATAGATAGACCGGAAAATGGGTTCTAACTGTTACAGATTGAGACGTTTTGGGACCGCGGCTGAGCCATCGTGGTGGTTTTGACGTTTGCCCAGATAAAACCTGCCAAAATAAACCTGTCCCTTTTTGGCGGGTTTTAGGGCTCCCAGGGGCAGGGGGCTTCGATGTGGATGTGCTCGCCGGTTACGGGATGCGTGAAGGACACGCTGTGGGCGTGGAGCATCAGGCCGCAGGGGCGCGGCGTTCCGTACAGGTCGTCGCCAACCAGGGGGTGACGCTCGCTGGCCAGGTGCACACGGATCTGGTGTTTGCGACCGGTGAGCAGCTCGACATCGATATACGAACGCGTGGGCAAGCCACGGCGGCTCTTAAGGCGCTTGAGCACCTTCACGCGCGTCTGTGATGGCTTGCCGCTGGCGCCGACGCGCATCTTTCGGCTGTCGTGGCGGTCGCGGGCGATTGGCTTGTCGATGAGCTTTTCGTTCCAGTCGATTTTGCCCTCGGCGAGTGCCAGATAGCGCTTTTCGAACGCGTGGTCGATCACCATTTGGTCAAAGACGGGCTGCGTCTGCTTGTCGAGCGAGAACAGCACCACGCCGGTGGTGTTACGGTCCAGGCGGTTGAGCGGCTGCATGTCGGTCGCGGCAAAACCGTCGCCCATCGCCAGCAAAAGGTCGCTGGCGTAGTCGGTAAGTGTGCGCTCGCCGGTGCCATCGCCGTGGACGATCATGCCGGTGGGTTTGTCGATAGCCATGAGCCAGGCGTCGCAGTAGAGGACTTGAGGTTCTTCGTTCACGTGTAAGCCTTTCGGTTAGCTAATTCCCACAAACATACAGCCCGAGGTGGCACCGCGCAGGCGGGCGGCGGGCTTGCGGCCGGCTTTCGCGGCCTCGACGGCGCGGCGGGTTCGAGCGACGGCACGGCCAATCTCATCGGCCTCGAGCAGTGTGCCGTCCACCATGAGACGACGGACGCCGGCATCGAGCAGCTGCGGAACCTGCGGCGTGAGGTCGATGGGGTAGGCGTCGTACAGGCGCGAGCGGCCATGGATATCGGTGCGCACCGGCATGACCTTGCCATCGATATTCTTGAGCGACAGCTTGCGGGCACGCAGGCGGCAGTTGGCGCAATCGTGGATGCAGCCGTTGGCAACCTGCAGAATGCAATGCTCGCTTGTCATGACGCGCGGGCGGCCAAAGACGGTGATGCCCAGAGCCGCGGGCGCGGCGGCGCCGAGCGAGACAATCTCGTCGAGCGTGATCTCGGGCGAGAGCCAAAACGCATCGGCTCCGCGCTCTGCAAGCGCCTCCATGCAGGGCGTATTGTGCACCGGCAGGCAAGAGCGGACCTCCGCCGTGGCGCCGGCCTGCGCGGCTACGGCGAGCTCGGAGATATTGCCGACGGCGACGGTGGCTCCGGCATTGATCCAGGGATCGACGCGCTCGTGGTCGATGGCGCGACAGACCTCGTCGAGTATGGGCACGATGCCCTGCTCAAATGCATCGGCAGGGGAGAGCTCGGCCGCATCGAGTGCGTCGGTGGTCATGTAGATGCGCGTGGCGCCCTCGGCACGAGCGGCCTTGGCGGCGTCGAGCGACGTGACGGTGGCGCAGATCTGCGGCTCATCGCGGTAGTGCTCGGGCATGGGGCGCGTACATTTATCGAGCACCGGCAACTCGAGCGTTTTCGCGCGCTCCTCGTAGGGTGCCAGAATGGCCTCTTCCAGTGCCTTGCAAGCGGCGGCGCGCACCTTATGCACGGCGGAGAAGCCCATGCCGCAGCCGGCGTCGAGCGAAACGTCAAAGCTCGCAGCCTCAAAGGGCGAGGAACCCATGCGACCCACATGCTCAACCAGGTCTGCCGCCTCGACGGCGCGGGTCTTGGCGGCCTCGACGGTGAAGCCCGTGGCGGTGGCGGTGAGCACGGGGTTGTCACAGCAGGTGAGTGTGACGGTAAACGGCTCGCCCAGGCGCGCCACGACGGACACATCAACAGCTCGGCGGCGCAGCACATCGCGCTTGAGCGCGGCGCCGGCGGCGTCGATGGCACGCTGACTGCGAATCACGCGGACGCGGCAGCCCTCGGGCATGCTGCGGGGCACGCGACATTCGATGATGTCGCCCGCGGCGGCATCATCGGCGGCAATAGTGGTTAGGAACTGGTCAAACTCGTTATCGTGGCGAAGCTCCAGCAGATCGCCCTTGCCCACGGGCTCAAACAGCTCAATGCGGGCGATGGCGGCGCGGCGACGGCGGTCGTCGGGCTTGAGGCCGCGCACATCGCGGTTGGCTGGGCGGCTGCCCAGCACCGTGCCCACGATCTGGCCGCGGTTGTTGGAACGCTCATAGCTCATTATCTCGTCGCCCGAGGTACCGTCCTGATAGGCGTGCGTAAAGTCGCGGTTGAAGCAGCGCTTGAGCTGGCGCTGACGGGCGGCTTCCTCATCCTCGGCAACGGTGGCTCCGGATAGCATGTCGTCAATTTCGTGACGATACACATCAACGATGGAGTACACGTAATCGGGCGCCTTCATGCGGCCCTCGAGCTTGAGCGACGCGGCGCCGGCGTCATACAGACGGCGAACAAGCTGTGAGGTGTTGGTGTCACGCGGGCATAGCGCACGCTCGCGGCCGGCGGGGGAGAGCGTGCGACCGTTCTCGTCGATCAGCTCGTAGGGCAGGCGGCAGGGCTGGGCGCATATGCCACGGTTGGCCGATCGTCCCGCCATGGCAAAGCTTGAAAGCAGGCACAGGCCCGAGTAGCAAAAGCAGATGGCGCCATGGCTAAAGACCTCAAGGTCCACATCGGGCGCGGCATCGTGGATGGCGGCAATCTCGTCGATGGAAAGCTCGCGCGAGAGGGTTACGCGGTCGGCGCCCTGCTCGCGGCACCAAAGGGTTCCGCGGTCGTCGTGGATGTTCGCCTGGGTCGAGATATGCGTTTCGATGCCGGGCATCGTGCGCTTGACCTCAAAGAACAGGCCCCAGTCCTGGATGATGAAGGCGTCGGCGCCCAGCGTGGAGCAGCGATGGATGAGCTGCAGCGCATCGCTCATCTCGGACTGCTTGATGACGATGTTGACCGTGACGTAGACGCGCGAGCCGGCCAGGTGCGCGGCGCGGCAGGCCTGCTCAAAGGCCTCATCGGTAAAGTTGGTGGCCTTGCGGCGGGCGTTGAAGCTGCCCATGCCGCAGTAGATGGCGTCTGCCCCGGCGGCGAGTGCGGCGGCAAAGGGCTCGGGCCCTCCGGCGGGGGCCAAAAGCTCAGGCCTGCGGTTGGTGGTTCGACTGGCGGTTGCGGTCATATCCTGCCTTTCAAAATGCTCAGATACTCAAAAGTATAGTGGCGACGTCGCGATGGACGATGCCCGTGCTCCAAGCGGGATAAAGTCTTCAGCAGCTTGGGCTGGCTGACCCCGTGGAGAGCCGTTCGGCGGTCCGGGGAAACCGTTGGGCAATAAAATATTCTTGCAACTTAATAATAATCTTGCATCGCGCGGAAACCTTGAGTACTATCCCAATCAAGCGCGGCATTCAGACCGAACTGTGCCTCCCGGTATGAATGCCGCGCTCCCGTTCCCTTTTACTTGTAAGGAGAAAAACATGAGCAAGACCGTCGTGTCTTCCGATAACGCACCCGCAGCCATCGGCCCCTATTCTCCCGGCATCCAGACCGGCAACATGGTGTTCCTGTCCGGCCAGCTGGGCATCGATCCCGCAACCGGCAAGATGCCTGAGGGCGTCGAGGCCCAGGCTAAGCAGTCCCTTGCTAACGTCGAGGCCCTGCTGACCGCTGCCGGCGCCACGTTTGCCGATGTTGTCAAGACGACGGTCTACCTGGCCGATATTGCCGACTTTGCCGCCGTGAACGAGATTTACGCCTCCAAGTTCGAGGCCCCGTTCCCCGCGCGCAGCGCCTTCCAGGTTGCCGCCCTTCCGGCCGGCGGTCTGGTCGAGATCGAGGTCGTCGCCGCTCTCTAAGGCGTAGGCGAAAACAAGACATGACATGCAAAAGAACCCTGCAGCGCGTGCGAAGCTGCAGGGTTCTTTGTGTCAGGGGTAGTCTTTTTGGGACGGGGCTATTTTAGCTACCCCTACATGCAAGATTGATTTTACTTGGGCTCATCGAGATCACGGGCAGAGGGAGGGTAGCTAAAATAGCCCCGTCCCAAAAAGACTACCCGCGCTCCATTCTGCTCGTTAGCCCTCCTTGCGGACCTTTTGCAGGTAGCGGTATACGCTGGGCTCAGAGATGCCCAGCGCGGAGGCGGCGCAGGCCACGGCGCCCTTGAGCATAAACACGCCGTTGCCGTTGAGATGGCGGATAACATCGACGCGGTCGGCTTGGCCGAGCGAAGAAACTTCCATTCCGCGGCTTTCGAGCAACTCGGAAATACTGCGGTCGATGAGCTCCTGTGTGGACTCCGAAAGGCTTTCGATCTCGATAGGGGCGGGCTCCGTGCGCGTCGGCGCCGCGTCGAAGCACGCCATGAGCTGCTGCACCATGGCGTTGATGGAGCGCACGGTCGAGAGGTCGGTGTTGACGCAGAGCATACCGACGATCTCGTCATTCTCGCGGATAAAGTACGTCGCTGACTCCAACGTCTTGCCGCCGGCACCGCGTCCCTCGTAGCCCGTAATAAACGGCAGGTCGCGATACTTGGCGTCGTGCATGATCTTGAGTGCCAGATCGGTGGCGGGACCGCCGACCTTGCGGCCGCTCACGATGCCGTTGCGGATATCGACGATGGCGTGGTCGGGATCCGAGAAATCGTGCAGCACGATTTCGCTGTTCTTACCGAGTACCTGCTCCAAGAAATCGACCATCGGCAAAAAGCGACGTACGGTCTCGTTCACGGACAACTCCTTTGGGTTCTATCGAAGTGTTCATAACAGTTTTTCTCATGGTAACACGCTGCCCATCATCTCGCATATCCGCAGGTACATTGCGTAATACAGACGAACGGTAGGATTTTGGCGGTAAGCAGTCGACCAAAAGAAAAGTTAGATGTTATTTTGACCAGACACTTTTCTGACCTGCGGAAATGCGTTTCTCAGCTGAAGAATAGTCTGATAACAAAAAATTATTATTGAGAATGAGAATCCTCTTTAATGCGATATGCAACGAAGACACAACCTCAACCCCGCACTGCGTCACAATAGAGCGTTAGATGCGAAAACAACTACTTCGAGGATTGGTGGTCAAATGACCCAGGAGACGGTTACGAACGGCACTGAAGCCCTGTTCACTCGCGAAGGCATGCCTCCCGTTAAGGTTTTAGCTTTGGTGCGCTGCTGGGCGGCGAGATCGTCGGCGGCGCCGTTGCGGTCCTCTTTGGTCTGGCCTACAGCAAGATCAAGTAGCTGTTCCCGCCCGTCGTGACCGGTACGGTCATCTTCTCCATTGGCGTCTCTCTATTCCACGGCCGTCAAGTATATGGCCGGCGGTATGGGTACGCCGTTGTGGGGCACCCCGCAGGCCTGGTGCGTCGCTCTTATCACCTTTGTCGTGGTCTTTGCGCTCGCCAACTTTGGCAAGGGCACGCTCAAGTTGGGCTCCGTGTTCTTTGGCATGATCGTTGGCATGATCGTCTCCATCCCCTTTGGCATGATCGACTTCTCCAGCGTCGCCACCGCTCAGGTCTTCGCCCTTCCCAAGCTCATGCCCTATGCGCTCGAGTTTGATCCCGAGGTCTGCATCACCCTCGCCGCCGTGTTCCCCATGGTTGCCATCCAGGTTATCGGTGACGTCTCCGCCGCCTGCCTGGGCTCCATCGACCGTATGCCCACCGAGCGCGAACTCTCCGGCGCTATCGTGTCCCAGGGCCTCACTTCTATGGTCGGCGGTCTGCTGGGCGGTCTTCCCACCAGCGCCCTTGGCCAGAACGTGGGCATCATCTGCTCCAACAAGGTCGTCAACAAGTGGGTCTTTGTGATCATCGCAGCCGTCTTTGCCATCGCCGGCCTGTTCCCGCAGCTCTCTGCCGTCCTTTCCGCTATCCCGCAGCCCGTCATCGGCGGCGCGACCGTCGGCGTCTTTGGCACCATCACCATGAACGGCGTGCGCATGTTCACCCGCGAGGGCCTCACGCAGCGCACCACCACCATCGTCGGCACCTCCGTTGTCTTTGGCCTGGGTATCTGGATGGCCAGCGGTTGCCTTGCCGGCGAGGGTATGCCCACCTGGGTGTCCACCGTCATCGGCTCCAACGCCGTGACCCCCACCGCCATCATGGCCATCGTGCTCAACCTGATCCTTCCGCAGACGCCGGTCGTGGCTCAGCACATCGATGCTGCCAAGGACGCTGCCGTGGATCTGGTCTTGCCCGAGAGCAAGAAGTAACCAATTCGGTACTATTCGTCGGCGGACGCATCGCCTCGTCCGCCGGCGCCATGCGGCGTCAAGCCGCACTTCAAAGGGTTTGTCCCTTTGGTGAAGCGTTGACGGGAGAGGGCCCGTTTCCGGTGTAGGCCGGCACTTCGCACTCCGCCATGTCAGAGGTGTCAAACCCCGCCCCTGATGTTGAAGGGAGCATCCATGCTTCTGGTCGCTAACGGTTCCGTTTTAACCCGCAACGCTCAGACCCCGTTCATTCCAAACGGTGCGGTCGCCATTGACGGAGATACAATCGTCGAAGTGGGTCCCGAGTGCGAGCTCAAGGCCAAGTACCCGGATGCCGAGTACGTCGACGCCCAGGGCAACCTCATCATGCCCGGACTCATCAACTGCCACACCCACATCTACTCGGGTCTGGCCCGCGGCCTTGCCATCAAGGGCTGCAACCCCACCAACTTCCTGGAGAATCTTGAGCAGCAGTGGTGGAAGATCGACGACAACCTGACGCTCGACGGCACCAAGGCCAGCGCCTATGCCACGATCCTGGATTCCATCCGCGATAGCGTCACCACGATTTTCGATCACCATGCGAGCTTCTGCGAGATTCCGGGTAGCCTCTTTACCATTAAGGATGCAGCTCAGGAGCTGGGCATGCGTTCGTGCCTGTGCTACGAGGTCTCCGATCGCCGCAGCCAGGAAAAATGCGACCAGGCCATTGCCGAAAACGCCGAATTTGCCCAGTGGGCCGCCAAGGAGCGTCGCGATAACGACAACCACATGATCGCCGCCATGCTCAACGTGGGCTGGTGCGAGGCTATGACCATGCTGTTCGAGAACAACGCCAAGATGGCGAGCAAGTACTTCGATCGTAAGCTCGGTGTGCTTGAGCCCGGCGCTGCCGCCGACGTCATCGTCATGGACTACAAGCCCTTTACGCCGCTGAGCGAGGAGAACATCGACGGCCACATGCTCTTTGGCATGATGGGCAAAAACTGCCGCACCACCATCATCAACGGCCGCGTCCTGTACAAGGATCGCGAGTTTGTCGGTATTGATGAGGACAAGATCAACGCGTGGACCATGGCCGAGTCCAAGAAGCTCTGGAGCACGCTCAACGATCGCGCCTACTAATTAACAAGTAGATTCACGCGCGTCGGATGTTTCGCCGCATCCGACGCGCGTATAGGCGACCTCCGCGGGGTCGCCGGCGCTTGTGCTAGCGCTACACCGTATTTGCGCCCGCCGCGCGGTCTCGCCGGGTGCTACAGAGAGGAGCTCACTATGAGCGACATCATGAGGCCGATCCCGTTTTCGCAGCTGATGAACTGGATCATCGAGGAGCATAAGACCCAGGACGCCATCTTTGGCGTGCGCAAGATGGTCACGACCAACCAGGAGGGCGCGCTTCCAATTTTTGACGAGCGCATCGAGACCCCGTTTGGCCCGGCTGCCGGCCCCAACACGCAGCTTGTCCAGAACATCGTGGCATCCTACGTGGCCGGTTCTCGCTTCTTTGAGCTCAAGACCGTTCAGGTTATGGACGGCGAGGAGCTCTCCAAGTGCGTCAACAAGCCCTGCATTGTGGCGCAGGACGAGTGCTACAACTGCGAGTGGTCGACCGAGCTCGAGGTTCCGCAGGCCTTTGCCGAGTACGTGAAGGCATGGTTTGCCTGCTACCTGATCGCTCGCGAGTACGGTCTGGGCAGCCCGGACGGCTTTGTCTTCAACATGTCGGTGGGCTAGACCTCGAGGGCATCAAGAGCCCCAAGGTCGACGCCTACATCGAGGGCATGAAGGACGCCAGCGGCTCCAACGTCTGGAACGAGTGCCGCGCATGGGCTCTCGCTAACCTGGACAAGTTTGAGCATGTCGATGCCGCGTTTGTTGAGTCCATCCCGGCGCGCGTCTCCAACTCCATCACCGAGTCCACGCTGCATGGCTGCCCACCGGCCGAGATCGAGCGCATCGCGACCTACCTCATCACCGAGAAGGGCCTCAATACCTACATCAAGTGCAACCCCACGCTGCTGGGCTATGAGTTTGCCCGTCAGCGCCTCAACGATCTGGGCTTTGACTACATCGTCTTCGATGACACGCACTTCCGCGAGGACCTGCAGTGGGCCGATGCCGTGCCTATGTTCGAGCGCCTGATTGCCCTGTGCGCCGAGCGCGGCCTGGAGTTTGGCGTCAAGCTCACCAACACCTTCCCTGTCGACGTGACGAGGAACGAGCTGCCCTCCACCGAGATGTATATGTCCGGCCGTTCGCTGTTCTCGCTGACCATCGAAGCTGCCCGCCGCATTACCGAGCAGTTTGATGGCAAGCTGCGCATCAGCTACTCCGGCGGTGCCACGGTCTACAACATCCGCGCCCTGTATGACGCCGGCATTTGGCCCGTCACCCTGGCGACCGACGTGCTCAAGCCCGGTGGCTACGAGCGCTTTAGCCAGATGGCCGGCGAGTTTGCCGACCTGGACGGCAAGCCGTTTGAGGGCATCTCGCTCGAGGCCGTGACCGCGATCCAGGCCGACTCGCTCACCAACCCGCTCTACAAGAAGCCGCTGCGCCCGCTGCCCGACCGCAAGGTCGCCGGCAAGAGCCCGCTTTCCGACTGCTTTACCACGCCGTGCCGCACGAGCTGCCCCATCCAGCAGGATATTCCCGCCTACCTGGCGGCTGTTGACGAGGGCCGCTACGAGGACGCGCTCAACATTATCATCGAGCGCAACGCCCTGCCGTTTATCACCGGCACCATCTGTCCGCATCCCTGCGGCCGTGCTTGCGAGCGTGCGTTCTACGAGCCCGAGGGTGCCCAGATCCGCGCCAGCAAGCTCAAGGCCGCCCGCGAGGCCATGACCGCCGTGCTGCCCAAGCTGCGCTCCCTGGCTATTGCCAACGACGGCGAGCGCAACGTTGCCGTTATCGGCGGCGGCCCTGCCGGTCTGGCGACGGCGTTCTTCCTGACGCGCGCCGGCGTGCCCGTCACCATCTTTGAGGCCCGCGATTCGCTCGGCGGCGTGGTCCGTCACGTAATTCCCGAGTTCCGTATCGCCAGCGACGATATCTCGCACGACGCCGAGCTTTGCCTGGCCTTTGGCGCCAAGGTTCAGCTCAACGCCCGCGTGGATTCTTGCCGCCACCTCCACCGGCGTCGAGGGCGTCTGGGCTGCCGGCGACTGCCGCCGCGGTCCGGCCACCGTGGTCGAGGCTATCGCCGATGCCGCCGAGGTTGCCCGTGCCATCGCCGGTGTGGACTTTAACAGGTACGCCGACTGCAACGAGCAGGCCGGTCGCGAGGATACCTGCTACGAGCGCAAGGGGTCGCTGTGCCGCGACAAGCGCAACTGCACCAAGACTCGCTGCCTGGGCTGCGGTTCGGTGTGTGAGGTCTGCTGCGACGTGTGCCCCAACCGCGCCAACGTTGCCATTAAGGTGCCGGGCCTGGCCAAGCATCAGGTTGTCCATGTCGACGGCATGTGCAACGAGTGCGGCAACTGCGCCGTGTTCTGCCCCTACCAGGAGGGTCGTCCCTACAAGGACAAGCTCACCCTGTTCTGGAGCGTGCAGGACATGGAGAACTCCGAGAACGAGGGCTTCCTGGCCGTGGACGAGGACCACTTTAAGGTCCGCGTCGCCGGTACGGTCCGCACCGTCTCGGTCGATGCCGTCAACACCGGTCTGCCCGAGGCCGTCCGCCTGACCATCAAGGCCGTGCGCGACAGCTATCCGTACCTCCTTAAGAAATAGGCGAGTCTCTTATGGCCAAATCCATTCAACATAACGTGGCCTACGTTGCCTGCGGAAGCGGTTGCGCCTCCGCAGGCGGCGACGCCCGCTGCAGCGAAGGCTGCATTGGCTGCGGCGCCTGCGTCACGGCCTGCCCCCACGGCGCCATTGCACTGGTCGATGGCATCGCCCGCGTGGATCGCTCCAAGTGCACGGGCTGCGGCCTGTGCGGCATGGCGTGCCCGCAGCGCGTGATCGCCTTCGTCCCCGGCTACCAGAACATCCTGGTGCGCTGCAACAACACCGATAAGGGCGCCATCGCCCGCAAGATCTGCGACACGAGCTGCATCGGTTGCGGCACCTGCACCATCCATGTGGACGGTGCGGCCGTCAAGGCGTGCGTGCTGACCACCGCTCTTGCCGCCGGCCGTAACATCGTGACCGTCGAGGGCCTGCCCGAGGACGTGCGCGAGGCCTTTGTGTACGCCTTTGGCGCCGTGGGCGCCGTGCAGTGCGGTTTTTGCATCCCCGGCATGGTCATGGCGGGTGCAGCGCTCATCGCCGAGGACCCCGAGCCCACCGAGGAGCAGATCAAGTACGCCATTCGCGGCAACGTCTGTCGCTGCACCGGCTACAAAAAGATTATCGAGGGCATCTCGCTGGCCGCAGCGGTGCTCCGCGGCGAAAAGCAGATTGACGAGGACCTGGAGCGCGGCGACGACTACGGCGTGGGCAAGCGCGCCTTTCGTATCGACGTGCGCAAGAAGGTGCTCGGCGAGGGCAAGTACCCCGACGACATCGACGAGCTCGATCAGCCGGGCCTGACCTATGCCAGCGCCGTGCGCTCCAAGTATCCGCGCGCCCGCGTGCTCTCCATCGACACCTCCAAGGCCGAGGCCCTGCCCGGCGTGGTGGGCATCCTGCGCGCCGAGGACGTGCCGGTCAACCAGGTCGGCCACCTTATCCAGGGCTGGGACGTCATGATTGCGGCAGGCGATATCACCCGCTGCGTGGGCGATGCCATTGTGTTGGTGGTCGCCGAGGACGCAGCGACGCTCGAGAAGGCCAAGAAGCTCGTAAAGATCGATTACGAGCCGTTGGAGCCCGTGCGCAACATTGTCGAGGCCAGGGCTGCCGACGCCCTGCGCCTGCACGACAGCTTCTTTGCCTTTGGCAACACGGTGGAACTCAAGGACAACGTGTGCCAGAGCCGTCACGTGACGCGCGGCGATGCCGCCAAGGCGCTAGCGGGGAGCGCGTTCACCGTGACGCGGCGCTTTACCACGCCCTTTACCGAGCATGCCTTCTTGGGGCCCGAGTGCGCCGTTGCCTTCCCGTACAAGAACGGCGTCAAGGTGCAGTCGACCGACCAGGGCGCCTACGACACGCGCAAAGAGTGCGCCCACATGTTTGGCTGGGATAGCGAACCCGAGCGCGTGGTTGTAGAGACCATGCTCGTGGGCGGCGGCTTTGGCGGCAAGGAGGACGTGTCCATCCAGCACCTGGCCGCGCTTGCTGCCTATAAGCTCCAGCGTCCTGTGAAGTGCAAGCTCACGCGTGCCGAGTCGCTCGCTTTCCATCCCAAGCGTCACGCCATGGACGGCACCTTTACGCTGGGCTGCGACGCCGAGGGCAACTTTACCGGCCTGGACTGCGAGATCAACTTTGACACCGGCGCCTACGCGTCGCTGTGCGGCCCGGTGCTCGAGCGCGCCTGCACGCATGCCGTCGGCCCCTACAAGTACCAGAACACCGACATTCGCGGCTTTGGCTACTACACCAACAACCCGCCCGCCGGCGCGTACCGCGGCTTTGGCGTTTGCCAGTCCGAGTTTGCGCTCGAGTGCCTGATCGACCTGCTGGCAGAGAAGGTCGGCCTGGATCCGTGGGAGATTCGTTACCGAAACGCTATCGAGCCGGGCGAGGTTTTGCCCAACGGCCAGATTGCCGACTGCTCCACGGCGCTTAAGGAGACGCTGCTCGAGGTCAAGGATGCCTACTATGCGCATCCCGGACACGCCGGCATTGCCTGCGCCATGAAGAACGCTGGCGTGGGCGTGGGCCTGCCCGATGCCGGCCGCTGCAAGATTCGCGTCGAGAACGGCGTGGCTGTGGTCTATGCCGCCACGTCCGACATCGGCCAGGGCTGCAACACCGTCTTTTTTGCAGGACGTTGCCGAGGCATGCGGTCTGCCGCTTCGCTGCATCGCCAACGGCGAGTGCTCCACCGAGAACGCTCCCGACTCCGGCACCACGTCTGGCTCGCGTCAGACGGTCGTGACTGGCGAGGCCGTGCGCGGTGCCGCCTTCCTGCTGCGCGATGCCATGCTTGACATCGAGGCCGGCAAGTCTGCGCCCGCCGCTCCCGTGAATGCGCATGGCGACGGCGTCAAGATCGAGTACGACGACGGTCGCGCCTATCAGCTGCGAAAGCAGGAGCTCGTCGCCGGCCAGGGTATGCATCCTCAGGATCCCGCGGCCGCCATCAAGGCGCTCGAGGGATGTGAGTTTGGCTACGTGTACCTGGAGCCGACCGACAAGCTGGGTGCGGATGTTCCCAACCCCAAGAGCCACATCTGCTACGGCTTTGCCACACATGTGGTCATTCTGGATGATGACGGCCGCGTGAGCGAGGTCTATGCCGCGCACGATTCCGGCAAGGTGGTCAACCCCATCTCCATCCAGGGTCAGATCGAAGGTGGCGTGCTCATGGGTATGGGCTATGCGCTTACCGAGGACTGGCCGCTCAAGGACTGCGTACCCCAGGCAAGGTACGGTACGCTTGGGCTGTTCCGTGCGCCCGAGATTCCGGATATCCACGCCATCTACGTGGAGAAGGACGAGCTGCTGCCCGTGGCATACGGCGGCAAGGGCATTGGCGAGATCGCAACGATCCCCACGGCGCCCGCCGTGCAGAACGCCTACCGCGCGTTTGACGGCAAGCTGCGTCCAAATCTGCCCATGGTGGATACGCCCTACAGCCGCATCCGTCACCGCGGCTAGGGTAGAGCGCGGACGGCCATTGCTGACAGATCGTCCGCGCTCAACATCAACTGTATATGCCGTGCCTTCCATCGCCCCTCGGTCACAACAAAAGCCCGACCCCTCTTTCGAAGGGCCGGGCAGGAGGCATTGGATTATATGAGGCAGAACCAAAAAACCGCCGCATCGCTCAATCGCCCAAGCGCCGCGGTGTGTGCGGCAACCATGTCTAGGCGGTCATGCCACCGTCGACGATGAGCTGCGTTCCCGTTACGTAGCTGGAATCATCGCTCGCAAAGAACACGGCGACCGTGCCAATCTCACGCGGCTCTCCGCCGCGACCCATGGGAATCTTTGCCAGCGTGTATTGGGTGAATTCGCCGTCGCGCGGCATCATCTCGGAGAAGATCGTTCCGGGACAGATGGCGTTGACGCGAATGCCCTTGGGAGCGAGCTCCGCGCCCATCGAGCGAGTGAACGAGAGCGTGGCAGCCTTGCTGGCGCCGTAGCTGCTCATACCGGGGCAACCGCCAAGGCCGCCGATGCTTGCGACGTTGACGATTGCGCCGCCGTCCGTCATGGCTTTGACGGCAAGCTGCGTGGCATAGACGTAGCTGTGAAGGTTGAGGGCCATCACGCGGTCGAAATCGTTGGCGATGTCCATGGTCTCGACCTGGAAGTTAGTCATCATGCCGGCGTTGTTGACCAAGATATCGAGTTTGCCATACGCCTCGATGGTCGCGGAAAAGAGCATATCGACATCCTGCTCGTTTGTCATATCCGCCTGCACAAAGGTCGCGTCATGCCCAGCATCGCGGAGCTCCTTTTCGAATGCCTCGCCCTTTTCGCGGCGTCGACCGCAGAAAACGACCTTGGCACCTTCCTCGCAATAGCACCAGACGACACCCTGGCCAATGCCCGACGTCGCGCCCGTGACGATTGCGACCTTTCCATCAAGTTTGCCCATCTGTTCCCTCCGTTATGTTGCGAATTACGGTATCAAAACCGCTGATAAACTAAGTTTGGTCTATTTCATTCGGCATTACTAGGGGATAAAATATCCAAAAATGTTCATAAGAGAACACATAATTAACCATCATTCATTTCGCGAAGCCGGTAATCCATGAATCGCTCGAGGAAAGCATACTTAGAGGCACTTGTCGAGTTACTGCGAACAAAGTCGTATTCCAAGATAACGGCGAGTGACATCATCGGTCGTAGCGGCTACGGACGCACGGGTTTCTACCGTCAGTTCTCGGACAAAAATGCGCTCGCCGCCGCGCTCGTCAAAGAGCATACCGCGATGTATGCTCGAATCCTCGCGAACGATCTGCGCGATTCGCAGTGCAACATGGAGGACATGGTGCGGCATATCCTCGAACACGTAATGCAGCATCGAGCGGAGTACCATGCCATTCTGTCGTCGCAGATTCCTGGGCACGGCTTCGATGAGTTCTGTGTGTGCGCGCTCGTCGATTTTCGCATTATGGCGAACGCTCGCCCCAACTGCTCCGATGCCGAGCTCGACTATGACCTGTTCTACTATGCGACCACGCGCCAGTTCGCGGATTATCTGCGCTACTGGGATGCTCACGGATATGAGCCAGCTGCACCACAAATGGCCAAGCGCATCGCAGGGGTGATTGACCACTTGTCGCCGGGGGACGCCTTGCGTTTTGAGAATTCGGATGGCGCGGAGAGTAGGGGAGACGTTGGGCTGATCTCGTTTGCCGAGCTGTCCTAAATTAGTGCCGCGGGTAAAATAAGGTCGACGGCAGCCCAAGTGGTGGAAAGCTGGGCGACGCCGTTACTTAGATCAAGGGGTCAATGCCTTAACGGCGTCGACCCCTCTTCTTTTTCTTCGAACGCTGCTTGAGTGCCTTGGAAAGTCCGACAAGCGCTCGTAGGGCGGATTTGCCCCGGTGCTTCCGGGACATTCCACGTGTGGCGGGGCGCCGCCTCTTTCGCATGCGTGCCGATTGCCATATTACGTTATAGTTAGCTATATTATAGGAAGGTATAATATAGCTAACTATAACGTAAAGGAAGGGAGGCCCTATGTTTATCGGAAGAACAGCGGAAATGTCCGAGCTCAATCGACTGTATGACGCGGGTTCATTTGAGATGCCTGTGATTTACGGCCGTCGTCGTGTGGGTAAAACGCGTCTTATCACAGAGTTCATCCAAGGCAAGAAGGCTATTTACTTTCAAGCTCGTCGTACTAACGCAGAGGCAAACCTGCACGGCTTTAGCCAGGCGATACTTGCGGGCTCGGTTGGTGCTGCAGGTGTGTCGTTTCGTAGCTTTGACGAGGCGTTTGATGTATTGGCCACCATGGCTCGCACGGAACGTTTGATTGTCGTGATTGACGAGTATCCCTATCTCGCCCAATCGAATCCCGAGATCAGTTCGTTGCTGCAAGACAAGATTGATCACCTGTACAAAGAGACTAGGCTCATGCTTATCCTGTGCGGGTCGTCGCTTTCGTTTATGGAAGAGCAGGTGCTGGGCTACGAGAGTCCGCTATACGGTAGGCGTACGGCCCAGTTTAAGATCATGCCGCTCGATTTTACGACGACCCTCGGCCTGTGGCACGACATGGATCGCGAAGACGCTGCGGTTTGCTATGGCATGACGGGCGGCATTCCTGCATATATCGAGAAAGTCGATCCTGCCGCACCGCTCAAGGACAACATCAAACGTCTTTTTCTTACTCCTACGGGCTATCTCTTTGAGGAGCCGAGTAACCTGCTATTGCAAGAGTGCCGCAATCCCGAGCAATATGATGCGATTGTGCAGGCAATTGCCCAGGGGCGCTCGAAGATCTCGGAGATTGCGAGCTCTACGGGAATCCCTGCGAGCAACGTAAAGAGCTATGTGGATAAGCTGGCGTCGCGTGGGATTGTCGAGCGCGAGCTGCCCCTAAACGAGACGAGCAATAAGCGAGCCGTGTATCTGCTGAGCGACCAGATGTTTAGGTTCTGGTACAAGTTTGTTCCGCAGAACATCGGGCTGATTCAAAACGATATGGCTGAGATGGCGTATAAGCGCATTGAGCCGCACGTATCGGATTACATGGGTACGGTCTTTGAGCTTATATGCAGACAATACGTGTACGAACTTGCGCGGGCGGGCCAGCTCGATGTGGTTCCGGCGAGCGTCGGGCGCTGGTGGGGGACGGATAATCGCACGCATACGCAGGAAGTAATCGACTTGATTGTTGACGATGGCGAGGGCACTGCGCTGTTTGCGGAATGCAAATGGCGCAATGAATCGCTGGGCGAAGACGTGCTGCAAAAGCTCGTGCATCGAAGCGAGCTCTTTAGACGGCAGTATAAAAGCTACGTGATCTTCTCGAAGCGTGGCTTTACGCAAGGATGTCAGGAAGCTGCGGCGAGCAGGGGAGATACCAAGCTGATTTCGTTTGCCGAGATGTGCGAGCGGAGATAACCAAGCGCGCTCTGATGTGATGCTCGGAATGGGATGCGCTTTCCTTTTGCAACCCTTGGCGGAAAGCGTGTCCCAGATTTCGGCTTCAGAATGGGATGCCGTTTCCGGATCGGCCCTCAGGCGGAAACTACGACCCGGAATTTGGCTCCAAAACGGGATACGCTTTCCCGGTGGCATCTCTAGCGGAAACTGCATCCAGGAATGAGCTCTCGGAACGGGACACGCTTTCCCATCGGGGCTTCAAACGGAAACCGTGTCCCGGAATCGAGCCTCAGGGTGGGACGCATTTTCCGGTAGAGGCCTGGGACGGAAGGCGTGTCCCAGAATCCGGCTAATCCGATGGCCAGGTGGTTGAGCGAGCGGGCTCCGAGGCTCCATTACTGAAAATTCATTTGTTAAACCTGGCAACCGTGGGTAGAATAAAGTCGACGGCAGCCCAAGGGTGATAGCTGGGCAGCGCCGTTACTTAGTTCAAGGGGTCAATGCCTTAACGGCGTCGACCCCTCTTCTTTTGCTTCGTACGCTGCTTAAGTGCCTCGGAAAGTCCGATAAGCGCCGTGAGGAGCGAGACCAAAGCGGTCAGGAGCTTCACGAAATCAATCAGATCGGTCATGGGCATCACCTCCCGTCGCATGGAGGGCGCTGCCCGGCACATGGAACTGCCGTCAACAACTGCCATTCTATCAAAGCGCGGTCATAAATACGAATATATGTTCGATAATAACAGCAACGTGATTCCCTCGAATAGCAGCCTTTCGTAAGGGCGGCAGAAGACGACGCTGGGCGATTGGGGATAGACGCGCAGGTCTTCGTCACCGAAAGCCCGTTTGATTAACCAGCCCTCTGTAGGTACACTGCATATTGATGGGCCCGGGATGACCGCTGATTCAAGTCACCGGGCCTAAATTCTATTTTTCACACATTTGAATAAAGCGGTGTTCCCTTTAGAACCGTCTGCATGGCGCACGCCTGGCGCATGGTATTGCGCCCCGCTTTCATGTCCGCACGAGCGCCTATCCTTACGGCAATGTAGCCGCCTATGTAGCAAGCGGCAGGCAACGGAGAAAGGCCCTAATCGTGTCGGCTGAAAAGACGCCGTGTATCTCGGCTATCGATACGACGAACTTTGCGCGCCAGATTGTGCTGGACTTTGAGTTTGCGCCGGCGCCAAAGCAGCGCCAGCGCCGTGGGCTGCGCAATGAGATTATCGAGGTCGGCGCCGTCAAGCTCGATTACCACGGCAACGTTATGGGCGAGTTCTCGCAGTTTGTACAGACGGAATTTACCGAAGGCGTTACGTTCCCCGTCCGCGAGCTCACAGGGATATCGGCCGTGGACACTGCGATGGCCGATCCGCTCTATGTGGTGATCAAAAGGCTCAGCGATTGGATCGGTCGCTACTCCGCCCAGGTGGTCTGTTGGAGCGGAGCGGATCGTCGACAGCTTTTGACCGAGTGCCAGGCAAAGCACATCGATCTTTTCGCATTTCCTGCGGACTGGGCCGACCTGCAGGCGTTTTACACCTCGATCATGGACGTGGGCAGCCACGGTTGCGTCTCTTTGAGTGACGCGGCAACGTGGTTTGGCATCGAGTTTGACGAGTCGACGGGTCACGCCCACAGCGCCCTGGCCGATGCGCGCGTGACCGCCAAGCTGCTCAAGCAGATGATGGAGGGGGACTATCATGTGAGTTCGCGCGCCCAGGAGATCCGCCAGCGGTGGGGGATGGGCGAGCGAGTCCAGACGCACCTTTCCAAGAAGTGCCCCGAGCTGGGAGACCTGCTGTTGAAGCTGAAGGCGGAGGGGAGGTAGGGGGCTCATTTGGCGACAAGCGGACGGAATGGTTGCGCGAAGGATTCTAGGACCAGCAGCAGATGACAGCGTTTGGGATTCTACTCAAGGACACGCTGACATCCGCCGAGACCAAGCAGGTCAAGAGTATGGACATCGAGATGGCATCCATTGTCGAAGAACGGCTTGCTAACATGATTCGCTGGATGGGCAGGTATAGACCCGTGACGCTGTGCGCGTTATCGTGCACAATGAGGCGTACAGGCTGCCAGAGGCGAACTGTTCCGGCGAGGTTCTGAGCAACTGCATCATCGAGATTATCGAGTACTTCTACGAGAGGGATTTTGCGGCGTAGAGCAATCTAATAATACGCGTTTGCAGGAGGAAGCCGGTATGGCAGACGAACTTGTTTTTAGTGGTGGCGAGATAGTTTACACCATGCCTCAACTGCCCAAAGTTGCATCTGTGCCCCTGAACGGCAGCGCCGTGCTGGTTGGTTTTAAGGACGCTCCCGATGGGGAGGAGGTCCTCTTTGATTTTGACCCTCGGGCTGAAAAGGCTACGAAGCTCGACTATGAACTTGCGGCCGTTAGCGGGCTCCTCACGGGCACGTTGAACATCCTTTGGCAGAAAGACTTCAACCTAGAGGGCGCCAAAGAGTGGGGCGACAAGAAGGTTGGCAAATTCGTTCTTACGATTGCCAAGTCTGTGGGTATGACAAAGGCGGATGCAACTCTAGAAGACGCTATTCGCTTTCTAGAGAAAGGGTTTCCTCTTGCCGCGGATAAGCTGACTGCCGAGTTTGGCGGCGGGCTCCAACATCATCTGCGGGATTTTTCGCACCACCCGAGCTTGGTTGGCCTTGCGTGTTCGATTCTCTCGCAGTTCACGTGCAAAGGCTATGGTACCGATACGGCCGGCCGGTTTGTCGCCTTTGACCTGCCTGCCGCCGCCTTCGATCCCGACTGCCCTCTTATAGGCAGGAACGTTCCAGAGAAGATCGCGTTTGGCATTCTGTTCTGGGCGATGCATCTCGTGAGCGACATGGCGGGGTCTAGTTCAAACCCCGGTAAGGGGACGGGTGTTCCCGGCGTCGTGCTGTCCCTGCTAAAGGAGCTCTCCTCTCTGCCTATTTTTCAAGACATACAGATTGCCTATAAGGGCGAGGATATTCGCATTCAGCAATGGATCTCAAAGCTGTTTAACGGAACGGCGTTCAAAACCGAGGACGGCAAGCCCATTCGTTTCGACCTTCGGACGGAAGTCGGTCTTCTCGATCAGGCTTTAAGCCAGGTGCCAGCAGTCGTGGCCAACGAGGTTATCGTTCGTTGTCTCTACATGCTTTCAAGGCTCAAGGCCGAGCTAGAACGTTGCGAAGTGAGCAAGGTTTCCGGCTTGCGCAAGCTCAAGGCTTCGCATTTCATGCCCTACAACAGCAAGGCCCTCACTCGCATGGTCACGGTTTCGAGCACTTCGTTTGTTTTGGCGAATCTGGCGACGGCGGCGGTCAGGGCGGGTATCGAATGCGAGGGGAACAAGGTTGTTTTCGCCCAGAAGTTCTTCTTGCGAATAAACTACGTTGGAGTTGGACGCCTTGCGTTTGCCCTCCATGCCGACTGGGGCTATATGGCGGAGGAAATGTCCGAGGCTTGGGCTGAGCGCGCCAGACGCCGCCAGGATATCTTCGATGGATTCCACTTTTATAGCCTAGATAGAGAAACGACGAGGATTGCCTTTTCGCTGAAGCTTGCCGCCATCAACTACGACTGCGGGAACGAGAAGAACGAAGTGCGCAAAGGGCAAAAGAGGAGCTGGGCTCGCGCGTGGCGGGATTCGGTCGCGGATGGCCCAGGCATAGATGCAGACAGCTACTTTTTGAGCGAGGAAGATGCGTACGGAGCCCTTGAGGCTATTTCGCGGCAGCGAGGCGGTAAGGTGCGCGCCCTGCTGGTTGCACAGGAGTTAGTTGAGTTTTGCCCCTATTCGCAGCTGGGAGATGAAGAGAAGAAGGAATACAAAGGTTTGAAGGAGAGTGGGTCTTGGGTTAAAGATGAATTTCCCAGGAGACAAGACGCTGTTGATTTGGACGCCATACGTTCCCTCGAGAAGCGATGTAAGGCGCGCATTCGCGGGCTTTCAGGCGCGTTGCCAAAGTTTTTGGTGGGCGGAGCCATCACCGCGGTGGTGGCCGTGGGCACTGGAGGAGCTGCCGCGGTGGTCGCTCCAAATATCGCTGTCGGTATCTTTGGAGGCTCGTTTGTCGGCCTCCACGGAGCTGCGCTTATCAATGCGAGTCTTGCCGCTGCTGGCGGCGGCGCCTTGGCCGCCGGCGGCATGGGTATGGCTGGCGGCACCGCTTTAATTGCGGGCGGCGGCGCTGCGCTTGGCCTTTTGGGTTCTGGCGGCGTTGCCCTGGCGGCGTCGATGGGGGAGGACTATGCTCAGTTCGTGCTCGTTGAATGCTCAAGGCTTCTCGCATTTCTTGATGTGGCAACTGACCGCTGCCCGCATGAGGGGGCCATTTTGGTGCGGAAAGCAGCCGAGGCCGTGCAGCGCGGCATCGCTGGCATTGAAGAAGATGTCGAAAAGGAGAACGGAAAGGGAAATCGCAAGGATGGCAAGTTACTTAAGCAACTGAAGAAGGGTCTTGGGTATTTGACTTCGACCCTTAAGCAGATCGAGAAGATGCAGAGGCGCCTTGGCACCGCCGGTGAGGGTGAGCTGCTCAACAGCTTGCCGGCATCGGGCGATGAATAGGTACAGTGCATATTGATGCCCCGGGAATGGCCTCTGATACAAGTCGCCGGGGCTCATTTTGTTTTTAACGCAAGCTTTATGCCGGTGAGCTTGTGTTCGATGCCACTTGTCGAGGCTGAGTGCAGGTCGGCGACTTGCTCGATGTCTGATTTGCCCTTCGATCAGTTCTTGTCGAGCTCCTTTGGGCGGGAGAGGCAGCGATCTAGATATCCGCTCTTGGCATATGAGACAAGAAGCCCGTAAGACTGTGGCAATGTCAAAAGGCATACACAAGTGTCAGTCTTTTGACATCGTATGATTTTGGGGAGTGGCGTGCAGCGATCGCGCGCCACCATGACGGCGTAAGTGTTTGCTTTCGTTGTAGAATCTAACGATATGAGCATCCCGGTTGCTTCAGTGCTTCGATGCTCTCGTCTTTAGCGCCCTCCGCTCAGTGGAGGACTGACTGCAAACGGCGTAAACAAGAAAAGGGGAGCAATCGTAAATGAAAGCAACCGAGGCAAATCTGCTCGACCTTATGGGCGTGGCGAAGATGCAGTTTGTCATTCCCGTGTACCAGCGAGTTTACTCGTGGAGCGTAAAAGAGTGCGAGGTGCTTTGGGATGACGTCATGCGAGCGGGTCGTGATGGCGTATCGCACTTCGTGGGGTCGATGCTTTATATCCCCGAGTCCGAGAGCTCTGCCACGAGCATTTCGCGCGTGCTTCTGATTGACGGGCAGCAGCGCATGACGACGTTTTCGTTGATGATTGCTGCCTTGGCTGACTATCTGGAGGGTAATCCCGGCAAGGCCGGCTTCCTTGGCGATCTCAAGATCTCAGCACTGCGGAAAAATTACCTCTTTAACGATGATGACTACAACGGTCTGGCGCGCTACAAGCTGGTGCTCTCGCAGGACGATAAAGAGACACTGTTCTCCATTGTGTCTGGGTCTCCCATACCAGATGAAAAATCGGATCGCATTGTCGAGAACCATGCGTTCTTCCGTGAAAAGATGCACGGGAAATCATTCGACCCTGCAAGGCTTTGGGCGGGGCTAAACCGCGTGCAGGTCATCGACACTAAGCTCACCGCTGGCGTTGATAATGCCCAGCTCATATTTGAGTCCATGAACTCCAAGGGCAAGCCGCTCACACCTATTGACCTCATTCGTAACTACGTTCTTATGTCGCTTCCCAACGACGAGCAGACCAAGCTCTACGAGGGTTACTGGCATCCGCTCGAGCGCTTGTTCGGAAAAGCTGGCGAGGAAGAGTTCAATGCATTTATCTGGTACTGGCTGTGGCTCAAAGTTCCCAATAGGATGCCGAAGGAAAACGAGGCCTATCACGAGTTCAAACGCTATTTCGCTGACGACTACGATGGGGATACCGAGGGCCTGCTGAAGGAACTCCGCGAATATGCGCAAAGATATGCCAGGCTGTTCCTTGGCAAGGAGAAAGACGAGGGCCTGCGCCGAGTGTTCGGCAGAATCCTAAGCCTTGATGTGAAGCAGATCAGGCCTCTTTTGATGCTGCTTTACTCGGTTTACGAGGGAAATATGTTAAACCACGATGCGTTTCTGCGTATCTGCGAGACTATCGAGTCGTTCCTGTTCAGGCGGGCGGTTTGCGGCAGGCTTACCACGGGTCTAAATAATTTCTTTGCCGGCATGTATCGCAATCTCGAGCAGCAGGACGATATAGAGGAGTACGTTACGGCGATGCTCCTTATCCACAGCAGCGGTATGACTGCGTACTTCCCGACAGACGAGCATTTTGTCGAGGAGTTTAAGACGAGTGACTGCTACAACCGCTTCTCCAAAAAGCGCTATTACCTGGAGCGCATGGAGAACTGGCACCACCCGAAGGAGCCCATCTCGGCTGACAATTACCAAATCGAGCACGTCATGCCCCAGACGATCGACGGTGAACATGGCTGGAAGGAATCGCTTGGCGAGAACTGGGAAGACATCCACGACAGGTTATGCAACAACCTGGGCAACCTTACGCTGACGGGCTACAACCAGGAGTACTCAAACCGGTCGTTCTCGGACAAGCTCAATCTTCCGAACGTGGGACTTAAATGCAGCCCGCTCTACCTGAACAAGTCGATTGCCTCGCATGAAAAATGGGGCGAGGAAGAGATTAGGCAGCGCGCGGACGAGCTGGCGAAAGAGGCGTGTGAGATATGGAGGTACCCCGATCTTCCGGCAGATGTCGTCGACAAGTATCGCCCCTCTCGCGGGGAGTCTGACGAGGCACCTATCTGGACTCTGCAGGAGAATCACCCCACTTTTGCCGAAGGCGGACTCAACCAGAAGCTTTTCGATGAGGTGTGCGAGTCTGTTCTGAGTGGTAACCCTTCGTGGGAGTCCTATATAGCCAAGTACTACGTAGGCTTCAGGTCGGGCAAGCGAAAACTGCATGCCGTGCTAGAAGGCAGGACCAGCAACGGTGGTTGGATTGCCGTCGGCCTGGCAAAGAGTGTGGACGAGCTGATTGACCCGGAGGCCATGTGCCAGGACAAGCGCACACAGGGCGGATTTGGGCCGGGTATGCCGACCTATGTTGCACTCCGTAGCGCTGACGATATCCCCGCGGTGCTCGATCTCATAAAGCAGTGCTAGGTTGAAGGCCGGGAATCTAAATCCCGGCCTTTGCCAGCTCAAAATCGTCGATGGCTCGTCCGCCCGTCTGCACCTCCGCGATCCCGCGCGCGGCACTCAGCAGCTCGTACTCCCTCCGGCTCCACTGGCGCAGCTCGGCCGCGCGTACGGCATTACGACACAAGTCCAGAAACGCCTCGGCGCCCTCGCAGAAGCACTCGCGGGCAAAGTCATCCGAGCCGTCCGCGATGCACGTGCCGTCAGCAAAGAGCTCCCAGCTAGACGGCTCACGCGAGTCATCTCCAGAGATCTTGATCTGCAGCACGTGCGGGTCGCCAACGGCACAGAGTTCTTCCTCGAGCTTCTGTACCGTAAAGCGCATCTGGTGGGAGAGGCTGCTCTTGACCATGGCCGAGGCGTAGCTGTTCGCCTTGTCCAGAAGTTGCATTCGTTTTGGTTTGACGACCAGATTGTGGAAGTTGCGCTCGTTGCGCACGGAGAAATTGTCCATACGGACTCCTTTCATCGATGTTGGCAGGGCCACCGTGCCTCTTGGCCGGTTGGCGTCGGGATCGTGGAGCCAACTCTCTACCCCGACTCTGGATAAAACGCGCCCGCTCCTTGCGGGGAGGATGGAGTCTATCGGCGCGCGGACAGAAATCAAGCGCCGCCTGCTGTTAGGCTTAAATCCGAAAAAGTGTCGAAATATCCCGAGTAAAAGTACGGAAAAGTGTCGTAATATACACTTTAAAACCTCGAAAAAGTGTCGAAATGAGCACCTAATAACTACGGAAAAGTGTATCCTAGTGCTAAAACAGCACGTAATAAGGGGTGCGCTTATGCTGCAGAGAAAAGCGAAAGCACGGTTTGAATCTTGGCTTGCCTTGTCGCCCAACAAGGCTCTTTTGGTCAAGGGCGTCCGACAGGTAGGAAAGTCATATTTGGTCAACGTCTTTGCAAGCGAATCGTTCGAAAATGTCGTGACGTTCGACCTTATTGCCGACGCGTCCGTGCGCGATTCGTTTTTGGCGGCGAAAAGTGCGGACGACCTGCTTATGCGCATGTCTATCGCTGCGACGCAGCCGATGGTTGCGAACAAAACCGTCGTGGTTATCGATGAAGTTCAGCGATGCCCCAACGTGGTGACGTTTATCAAATACCTGGTCCAGCGCGGCGACTTTCGATACATCCTTACCGGATCGCTTCTTGGTGTTGCGCTCGAGGGCGTCGATTCCCTGCCGGCGGGGTATGTCGAGCAGGTCCAGATGTACCCGCTCGACTTTGAGGAGTTTTGCTGGGCAAATGGCGTTGGTGCCAGCGTGTTTGACATGCTCAGGGGCTGTCTAAAGGATGAAGGGGAGCTCCCCGGCTACCTGTATGACCGCTTGCTCGATCTGTTCCATCAGTATGTGGTGGTGGGAGGCATGCCCGACGCGGTCAATTCCTTCTTGGCGACGCGCAATGTCGACGAGGTTCGAAACATCCACCGCGATCTTCACGCCCTGTATCGTGATGACATCGCAAAGTACGCTCCGCCCGAGCTACGCTTGGTTATTCGCGATATCTATGATTTGATTCCCAGCGAGGCCGGCTCCAAAAACAGGCGATTCAAACTGTCATCGATTAACGGTGTCAAACGTTTTTCGCAGGTGACAGATCATTTTCTCTGGTTATCGGAGGCAGGTGTCGCGCTTCCCGTGTATAACGTAACGGCGCCCGTTGCACCCCTTTTATTGGGGGAGCAACGAAATCTGTTCAAGCTGTTTTACCTGGACACCGGAATGCTCATGTCGTCGTATTCCAAAAGGGTCGCCCAAGGCGTTTTTGATGGGGAGGCGGAAGGCGCCTTTGGCATGAACATGGGGGCGGCGTTTGAGGGCTTCGTTGCCCAAGAGCTCAAAGCTCATGGGTTTAGATTGCGCTACTTTACGTCCAAAAAGGTCGGTGAGCTCGATTTTGTGGAAGAGACGTTCGATGGGGAAGTGTTTGCCATCGAGGCCAAATCGGGCAAGAGCTTTAAGTCCCACGCGGCGCTCGATAACGCATTGACAACGAAGGACTACGGAATCGATCGCGCCCTGGTACTTGCGGAATGTAATCTTCACCGCGATGGTGACGTGCTGTATCTGCCCATCTTTATGGCAGGGCTTTTGGAGCCGTAACGTGCCGCCGGCTCTTCCGGCCCTCACTTAACCCTCGCTACTCGTCGTCTCCGTCGTTGGGGTCGCCCTTGAGGGTGTTGATGTCCAGATACTCGTTATCGTCCTCTTTTTGCTGGGTCTCCGACTCCGCTTGGGTGGGGCCGCGGAACAGCTGGAATCCCTCAAACGCAATGACGCCGAGCAGGGCAATGATAATGGCGATAAAGGCAACCTTGACTGCCTGCGGAAATTCCGAGAAACGCAGTGCCTTTTCCTCGGCGTAATAATCGGCGAAGAGCTCTTCGCCCGTGCTTTTGGTATACGCCGGTGCGGACGCGGCCTCCGGGTCATATTCCGGTGCAGGCGCGGCAGCGTACGGATCGTTGAGATAATCGCTCGATGCGGTGCCATAATCCTCGGTCTCGATGCGACCGGTGCCATCATAGCCATCGGAATAATCGGAATATGCCGCACCGCCCTCATAGTCCGCGGCGCTCGTGTTGGCGGCAAAAAGCGGGTTAACTGGAACGTTGAGCGCCGACATGCCGGTAGAGGTCTCATCCAGATCGGCTGCAGCCCAGGAATCGTAGGTCACCTGATGGGCAGCGGGCTCATCGAGTCTTGTGACCTGAGGCTTGCGTGCCGCAGGAACAGGCAACTGCTGGGCGCTGAACATGACGGTGCTGTCGGCCGATTTGCCCTGCGTCGCTGCAGCGAGAAATGCCGCCGTCTCGGTCGGGTCGCTTGCGGGGCGGGGAGCGGGCGTGGGCGCCGAAGTGGGTGCGGGCGTAGGCGCGGGCGTCGAAACAGGCGACTGCGCAGGAGTCGGCGCAGATGCGGGCTTAGGCGCAAGTGCGGGATTGGGGCTTGACGGGCGAGCCCCGCCGCCCATGAGTTCGTCGGCGGTCCACGGGCGATCATCCATCACGTCGTCAAGGCTCAGCGAAAACAGGTTGTCTTCACCCTCATCGAACATGCGGTGCACATGTCCACCAATTGCCGGAATCAATCCGCGACCGGTGCATGATGCCTTGCTCAACGCCATTCTGTTCCACCCTTTCGAAATACCAATGACATCGATTATATGGAACTTCCCAAGCGGCTCGGTCTTGGATTCATGCTTTCCAGAACTCGCGCCCAAAAAGGGGAGGGGTGCAGGCGCGCTGACTATTTGTCGCCGGCCGCCGCCTTGGCCTCGTTGAGGTAGCTATAGAAGCTGTATCTGGAGATGCCAAAGAACTCGCAGGCGCGCTCGCTCGACTTTGAAATGAGGAAGGCGCCGCGACGGTCGAGGTATCCGATAGCGCGAATACGCTCGTCTTTGGTCATGAGCGCCGCGGGCTTGCCCACAAACTGCTCGCACTCGTGCAGCAGGTCCTCGAGCAGGTTGCCGATGTTCTTGGTAATGGGTTCGGGCTCGGTGTAGCCCGTGCCGCCGGTGCCGGTAAAGGCGTCGAGCGAACGCTCAAAAGCCTTCATAAGCGTAATGTCAAAGTTGATGCCCAAAATGCCGACGGGCTTGCCCTCGTCGTTGCGGATAAAGATCGTCGACGATTTGAGCAGCTTGCCTTCGGTGGTTTTGGTGAGGTATGGCTCGCGGTCGTGCACGTCGGTGGTGCCCTCGTGCATGGACTCAAACACGATATGGCTGGGGCCGTCACCCAGTTTGCGCCCGCTGACGTGGCCGTTTTCGATCACTACGATGGAGTGGTCCACGTCCTCGGTCTCCAGATCGTGGACGACGATTTCACAGTTGGGACCAAATTGGAGCGCCAGACTGTGTGCAAGGCGCTTGTAAAACTCAATCTGTGCGGGGGTCATGGGTGCCTTCCTAAAAATTAGTTTGGGCTTACTGTGCCATAAACCACACTTGTTCGCAAATAACGAAAGCGTCGCTGCGTTATAAGACCGCCGACATCTCAGGCGCCTCTTGCGAGCACGGCGAGGTCAACGCCGCCCGTTGGTTCCAGGCCTAAAGCCGGGTTGAGGTAAACCATGTAAAGGGGGCACTCTGCCACCCGGCGGGGTGCCCCCTTTTTGCATCGTGGGCGTGCGGGATAAGCGCTTTTAAGGCCAACGGCGGCGTCGCGCCCGTGCGTCTTGCCCTAAACGGTGAACCCGCCTCGCCGGTGCTGTTCCCTGCGAGTCTCTTTCCCGACCTTATGGGGCTTAAGGGCAAGGATGGCGGATCGTCGCTGCTTAGCGGTCGAACCGCTTTTGCTCTGCTCAAACCGTAGCACAGGGATGTGTCCCGGGAATGCTTGTTTATGTTCGCGGCGCCGGCGATATCGCCACGGGTGTCGCTGCCCGTTTGGTGCGCGTCGGCGTGTCGGTCGTTATGGCCGATATCGCGGTCCCCACGTGCATCCGTCGCACAATCAGTTTTTGCGAGGCCATTCGCTTGGGCGAGGTCCAGGTCGAGGGCATTCGCGCCCGCTTGGCGCAGACGTCGGCCGAGGCGCTTGAGATTACCGAGGCGGGGGATGTCGCCGTGGTGGTGGACCCCAGGCGCAGATGCTCGGCGAACTGAAGCCTGCGGCTGTGGTCGACGCGATTCTGGCCAAGCGCAACCTGGGTACCACGCGCGACATGGCGCCTGCCGTTATTGCCGTGGGACCGGGCTTCACCGCGCCGGTTGACTGCGACGCCGTGATCGAAACCATGCGCGGGCATTTCCTGGGCCGTGTCATTACCCAGGGCTCGCCCCAGCCCAACACGGGCGTGCCGGGCGTCATCGCCGGATATGGCAAAGAGCGCGTTATCCACAGCCCCGCCGTCGGCGTGTTTCGATCTGACCGCACCATCGGCGACATCGTGAGCGCCGGAGACGTGATTGGCTACGCGGGCGATACGCCCATGGTCACGCAGATTGACGGCTGCTTGCGCGGCCTTTTGGCCGACGGCGTTCAGGTGACCGAGGGCTTTAAGTGCGCCGACGTCGACCCGCGCGGCGATGCCAGCTATATCAACTAAATTTCGGACAAGGCGACGTCGGTCAGCGGCGGCAAAATCGAGCTCTTTGCGCTGGACGAGGCTCGCGAGCTGCTGGCCGGGGGGCAGTCGCGCCTGGTCCGCTATACCATGGGCGGCGAGAACTCCGATACCGGCATGATCTGCGGCGGAGCCATCTGCCTGTGCTATCTGCACCTGGACGCGACCCAGACGCCGTTGTTCCAGTCGGTTGCCGACGTCTTGGCGTATCGACGTATCGGCGACTTCGTCATCGACTTTGAACCGTTTATCGCGAGCGCGCTCGAGGGCGATGTGGCCGAGTGCCATGGCGAGGAATCGCGCCACACCATTGTGGGCTGCCCCAGGCTTTCGCTGGTGGAGGAGGGGAGTAAGGTCACCTACACCAACGCCGCCTCCGAGATTCCCCCGGCGCACATCGAGACGCTCTGCCCCGAGGAGATCGCCATCTCCATCGCCGCCGAGATGATCCACCTGCGCCGCACCAAGCTCGTCCCCCGCAAGCGCTAATCGCATCCCAGGGGTAGCTAATTTGGGACGGGGCGTTTTTAGCTACCTTGTCGCAGGGTAGCTAAAAAAGCCCCGTCCCAAATTAGCTACCCTGGCACATGCGGGTCATATTTGTGCGGGGGAGTTGTGGAGTTGTGCAGGCAGATGAGGTTTTTCTGGTAATACGCTCCCGATGCGCGTATAGTACCGATTGTTTTGTCGGCTCCTGCTGCGTCGAGTCCAAACCGCGAAATGCCATGAGCGGCGCGGATGCAGCCAGGAGGCACGAGGACAACCCATCGTGGCCACGCCCCGTGCTTAAAACCCCAAGAAGGAGTGAACAATGGCAGAAGAGAAGTATGTGCCGCGTCTGAAGACCAAGTACAACAACGAGGTCAAGCAGCAGCTTCAGGACAAGTTCCAGTACGAGAACGTCATGATGATCCCCAAGTTTGAGAAGATCGTCGTGAACATGGGTGTCGGCGAGGCCGCTACCGATTCCAAGGCCATCGACGGTGCCGTGCGCGACCTGCGCGCCATCACCGGCCAGCAGCCGATGATTACCCGTGCCCGCAAGTCCATCGCTACCTTCCGCCTGCGCGCTGGTATGCCGATCGGCTGCAAGGTTACCCTGCGTGGCGACCGTATGTGGGAGTTCTTCGATCGTCTGACCTCCGTGGCGATTCCCCGTATCCGCGACTTCCGCGGTATCTCCGCCAAGAGCTTCGACGGCCGTGGTAACTTCTCCATGGGCGTCACCGAGCAGCTCATCTTCCCCGAGATCGACTTTGACTCTGTCGATCACCAGCGTGGTATGGACATCACTTTCGTGACCACCGCCAACACCGATGAGGAGGCCAAGGCCCTTCTGGACGCCTTCGGTTTCCCGTTCAAGAAATAGGTTCACCTGCCCTATAAGCGCCGTTCCCACAAGGGGGCGGCGCTTGGGGCGAACAATACTCTATGTGAGGAGGATATAAGTGGCTAAGACATCGATGATCGTCAAGTGCAATCGCAAGCAGAAGTTCTCTACTCGTGAGTACACGCGCTGCCAGCGCTGCGGCCGTCCGCACTCTGTGTACCGCAAGTTCGGCCTGTGCCGTGTCTGCTTCCGCGAGCTTGCACTCAAGGGCGAGCTTCCCGGCGTTAAGAAGGCCAGCTGGTAAGTCACTACCAGCGTTTCAAGCATCAGTTTGGAACAGGGAAAACGCGCTAAAAAGGCTTTGCCGTTAAGGGCGGCGAAGAACCAAGAGCACGTGTTCATCAAGAACGAAGGAGAATCTGTATGAACCTTACAGACCCGATCGCAGATATGCTTACGCGCATCCGTAACGCTAACTCTGTGAACAAGGCCACGGTCTCCATGCCGAGCAGCAAGAAGCTCGTCGAGATCGCTCGTGTTCTGCACGAGGAGGGCTACATCGAGGGCTACGATGTCGAGGACACCGTTCCCCAGAAGACTCTGCACATCACGCTTAAGTATGGTCCCAAGAAGGCTAAGGTCATCAACGGCATCCGCCGCATTTCCAAGCCGGGCCTGCGTAAGTACACCGGCGTTGCCGACATGCCCCGCGTCCGCGGTGGCCTTGGTACCGCCATTATTTCCACCAGCCATGGCGTCATGACCGACCGCGATGCTCGCAAGCACAACGTCGGCGGCGAGATCATCGCTTACGTCTGGTAATTCGCTCGGTAGGTAGAAGGAAAGGAGATCACCGTGTCTCGTATCGGTAATAAGCCTGTCCAGATTCCCGCCGGAGTCGAAGTGGCAGTCAACGGCAACAACGTTGTCGTCAAGGGCCCCAAGGGCCAGCTCGAGCTCGATGTCTTTGAGAAGCTCGCTATCAACGTCGAGGACAACGTCCTCACCGTTTCCCGTCCCGACGACGAGCGTGAGACCCGTGCCCGCCACGGCCTCACCCGCGCTCTCATCCACAACATGGTTGTTGGCGTTTCCGAGGGCTTCGAGAAGAAGCTCGAGCTCGCCGGCGTCGGTTACCGCGTGCAGCAGAAGGGCAAGAACCTCGAGTTCTCCCTGGGCTTCTCGCACCCCGTGATCGTCGAGGCTCCCGAGGGCATCACCTTCGAGGTTCCCGACAACACCCACGTGAACGTCAAGGGTATCAACAAGCAGCAGGTCGGTCAGATCGCCGCTGAGATCCGCGGCCATCGTCCTCCCGAGCCTTACAAGGGCAAGGGTATCCACTACGTTGGCGAGCACATCCGCCGCAAGCTGGGTAAGGCCGCCAAGTAGTCGTAACCGACTCACTCGCATAAGACCAGCACCCCGTCAGGTGCTGGCAAGATCAACCTTTTTAGGAGTTTACGTATGAACAAGCATAAGGCGAAGCTGGAAGGCCTCAAGCGTCGTCAGCGTCGTGTTCGCGGCAAGGTCTCGGGTACCTCCGAGCGTCCGCGTCTTCGCGTGACCCGTACCAACGCCAACATCTATGCCCAGATCATCGACGACAGCAAGGGCTCCAGCCTGACGCTCGTCTCTGCCTCGACCCTCGAAGCCGAGTTCAAGGGCACCCACACCTCGAACAAGGAGGCTGCGGAGAAGGTCGGTCAGCTCGTTGGCAAGCGCGCCATCGAGGCCGGCATCACCAAGGTCGCCTTCGATCGCGGTGGCCGTATCTACCATGGCCGCGTCAAGGCCCTCGCCGACGGTGCTCGTGCCGCCGGTCTCGAGTTCTAGGAGGTATGTAGCACATGGCTCGTAATCAGAAGCAGCAGCGCGAGGCCTCCGAGTTCGAGGAGCGCGTCGTTTACATCAACCGCGTGTCGAAGACCGTCAAGGGTGGTCGTCGCATGAGCCTCGTCGCTCTCGTCGTCGTTGGCGACGGCAAGGGCAACGTCGGCGTTGGCATGGGCAAGTCCGCTGAGGTGCCCCTGGCCATCTCCAAGGCGTCTCTCGATGCCAAGAAGAACATGTTCCACGTGCCGGTGACCGAGCAGGGCACCATCCCGCACGAGGTTCTCGGCCACTTTGGTGCCGGCCGCATCATCATCAAGCCCGCTGTCGAGGGTACCGGCGTTATCGCCGGCGGCGCTGTGCGTCCCCTCTTCGAGCTTGCTGGCATCAAGAACGTCCTGTCTAAGTCCCTCGGTACCGACAACGGCCTCAACATCATCAAGGCTGCCGTCGAGGGCCTCAAGGAGCTCTCCAGCCCTGAGGACGTCGCGGCTCGCCGTGGCCTGACGGTCTCCGAGATGTTCGTCGGTAAGGAGAACTAAGCATGGCTGACACCATCAAGATCAAGCAGGTCCGCAGCACCAACGGTTGCAAGCAGGACCAGGTCCGTACTGTCCGTGCCCTCGGTCTCCACAGGATCCGCGAGGTTCGCGAGATTGCTGACAACGAGTCCGTCCGCGGCATGATCTTCAAGGTCAAGCACCTTGTCGAGATTGTAGAGGAGTAGCAAATGCAGCTTCACGATCTTACTCCCGCGCCCGGTTCCACCAAGAACCGCAAGCGCGTCGGCCGTGGCAATTCTTCGGGTCACGGCACCACTTCTGGCCGCGGCCAGAAGGGCCAGGGTTCCCGCTCTGGCGGCACCAAGGGTGCCGGCTTCGAGGGTGGCCAGACTCCGCTGGCTATGCGCCTGCCCAAGCTTCCGGGCTTCCGCAACCCCCGTCGTATCGAGTACACCGCTGTTAACGTTGAGCGTCTCGAGCGTAAGTTCGAGGACGGCGCTGTGATCGACGGTGCCGCTCTTAAGGCCGCTCGCATCACCAAGAGCGAGTTCGAGCCCGTCAAGGTGCTCGGCAATGGTGAGCTCACCAAGAAGTTCACGGTCAAGGTCGACAAGGTCAGCGCTTCTGCGCAGGCCAAGATCGAGGCCGCTGGCGGAAAGGTCGAGCTGCCGTGCTAAATGGTCTTAAGAATGCTTTCCGCATCAAAGAATTGCGTGAAAAGATTCTTTTTACCATAGCTATGCTCGTCGTGTACCGCATTGGTGCGCACGTTCCTGTGCCCGGCATTCCCTTCCAGGGGATGCTGGGTCTTTTCTCGACCGATAACAATTCGGTCGCCGCAGGTGCTATGGCCCTCCTGAATCTTTTCTCTGGCGGCGCGTTGAGCTATGTGTCGGTGTTTTCGCTGGGCATCATGCCTTACATCACCAGCTCGATCATCCTCCAGATGCTCCAGGCCGTTGTGCCTTCCCTGCATGAGCTTGCCCGCGAGGGCGAGGTCGGTCAGACCAAGATTACGCAGTATTCGCGTTACCTCACCCTGGCTCTGGCAATCCTCAACTCCGTGGGCTACCTCTTCCTCTTTAAGAGCTTCGGCATCAGCTTTACTGGCGCCGGCGCTCCCGAGATCATCTTCGACCTCATGATCGTCGGCACGCTCACCGCGGGCGCCGTGCTGATCATGTGGATTGGTGAGCTCATCACCCAGCGCGGTATCGGCAATGGCATGTCGCTGATCATCTTTGCGAACATCATGGCCGGTCTGCCGCAGGCGATCTTCTCCAGCACCGAGGGCAATGCCGGTGGCATCATCACCATGGTGATCATCTGCGCCATCATCCTGCTGGTTATCCCGCTGATCGTTTTCCTTGAGCGCGGCCAGCGCCGCATTCCGGTCTCCTACGCTAAGCGCGTCGTGGGCCGTCGCATGATGGGTGGCCAGACCACCTACCTGCCCATCAAGGTCAACACCGCGGGCGTCGTGCCGATCATCTTCGCTTCGGCGCTGCTGTACTTCCCGGCTCAGATTGCCGTGTTCTTCCCCGGCATCGGCTGGATTCAGGCAGTTGCCTCTGCGCTTTCGACCGGTTGGCTCAACTGGGTGCTTAATGTTGTCCTCATCGTGTTCTTCGCATACTTCTACACCTCCATGGTGTTCAACCCCGATGACACGGCCGACAACCTTAAGAAGCAGGGCGGCTTTATTCCGGGCGTGCGTCCGGGTAGAGCTACCGCGGCCTACATCAAGAACGCGCTCAACAAGATCACGCTTCCCAGCGCTGTCTTTTTGGCGCTCATCGCCATCGTGCCTTCGATCATCTTCTCTTTCACGGGTAACCAGCTGATCCAGGCATTTGGCGGCACGTCCATCCTCATCATGGTCGGCGTCGTGCTCGACACGGTCGATAAGCTCGAAGGCCAGATCAAGATGTATGATTACGATGGATTCTTTAAATAGGCTAGAGGAGGATTGCTCATGAACCTCGTATTGCTCGGAGCTCCGGGTGCCGGTAAGGGCACCGTCGCACAGGAGCTCGTCGCCGAGTTTGACGTCGCTCACATTTCCACGGGCGACCTGCTGCGTGCTGCCGTCAAGGGCGGCACCGAGCTTGGTATTCAGGCTAAGAAGTACATGGACGCTGGCGAGCTCGTTCCCGACCAGCTCGTGATCGATCTTGTCAAGGAGCGTCTTGCCGCCGATGATGCCCAGCAGGGTTTCATCCTCGACGGCTTCCCGCGCAACACCGCCCAGGCCGTGACGCTCGATTCCGAGCTCTCCGCGATGGGTCGCGAGATCGACTGCGCCCTTCTGGTCGACGTGGCCCCCGAGGTCATTATCGATCGTCTGTCTTCGCGTCGCACCTGCCGCGCCTGCGGTTACACCGGCACCGCTGCCGATGCTACCTGCCCCAAGTGCGCCGGCGAGATGTATCAGCGCGACGACGACAAGCCCGAGACCATCAAGAACCGTCTCGACGTCTACGAGAAGTCCACGAGCCCGCTCGTCGACTACTATCGTGGCCAGGGTCTGCTCAAGTCGGTCAACGGTGACCAGGCTCGCGAGACCGTGTACGGGGATGTCAAAGAGGCCCTCGGTCTATGATCAAGATTAAGTCTGCAACGCAAATCGAGCAGATGAAGAAGGCAGGAGCGCTATCTAAGATGGCGCTCCGCCACGTTGGAGCCATGGTGCGCCCCGGCGTTTCGACTTTTGAGCTCGATCAGCTCGCGGAGCAGATTATCCGCATGCATGGCGGCACCCCGGCCTTTAAGGGTTACGGCGGATTCCCGGGGACCATTTGCGCATCGATCAACGATGCTGTGGTCCACGGTATTCCCAACCCCGACATGATCCTGCGCGATGGCGATATCATCTCCATCGATACGGGAGCCGTTGTCGACGGTTGGGTCGGCGATAACGCTTGGACGTTTTTCGTCGGCACGCCCACGCCCGAGGCTAAGGCCCTGTGCGAGGTTACGCGCGATTGCCTTAAGGCTGCCATCGAGCAGGCTGTTCCCGGTAACCATATCGGGGACGTCGGTTATGCCGTTCAGTCTCTCGCCGAGTCTCACGGTTACGGCGTGCTTCGCGACTATGTGGGCCATGGCATTGGCCGCGTGATGCACGAGGACCCCAACGTTCCTAACTATGGAAAGAAGGGGAGGGGCGTGCGCCTCCAGACCGGCATGGTCATTGCCATCGAGCCGATGGTTACGATGGGTTCCAACCATGTGAGCTCGGGCTCCGACGGTTGGATTGTTACGACCAACGATCACCTGCCCGCCGCGCACTACGAGAACACCGTCGCCATTACCAATGACGGTCCGGTGATTCTCACCACGGATGCGCAAGGTGCTTGGTGCTCCCTGCAGGGCGGAGAAATGTAAAAGTCGCCGCCCCCTGATGCCCAACCTCGCCTTTCAATTTCGAAGGCATGACCCCAAGGTCTATTCCTTCTCATTTCAAGGCGATCTTGGGCATCAGGGAACGGCTTTGTTTTACATTTCAAATGTAACAAGTTCCACGTAGTTGTGGAGCCATTACGAAGATATTACGATGCGTGCATACGTATTGTAGAATACTCAATCGCTGTCGTTTTCTAGAGAAAGATGATTGCTTGTGAAGAAGGAAGACGCAATTGAGCTTGAGGGTACGGTAAAGGAACCGCTGCCCAACGCCATGTTTAAGGTCGAGCTCGAGAACGGTCATTCGGTTCTGTGCAACATTTCTGGCAAGATCCGAATGAATTACATCCGTATTCTCCCCGGTGACAGGGTTGTCGTGGAGCTTTCCCCGTACGACCTGACCCGCGGCCGCATCACCTATCGCTACAAATAGCGGCACGCATACACGCACTCCATTTCCGACTGCAGGCTTAGCTCAACCTACGGTCGGATTGTGTGTGAAGACCAGCCATAGTTTTAAACGCCTGCGGCTGGGCGAGTAGATAGTAGGGAAGTAGTTTGAGCGCTACCGAAAGGAAGAACGATGAAGGTACGTCCTTCGGTCAAGAAGATGTGCGATAAGTGCAAAATCATTAGGCGCCATGGCAAGGTCCTCGTCATTTGCGAGAACCCCCGTCATAAGCAGCGTCAGGGTTAAGAGAGGAGACTACGTTGGCCCGTATTAATGGTGTCGATCTCCCGCGTGAGAAGCGCGTTGAGATCGGTTTGACCTACATTTACGGCATCGGCCGCACCACTGCGACGAAGATTTGCGTCGAGTGCAACGTTAACGTGGATACGCGCGTTAAGGACCTCACCGAAGATGAGGTTAACGCCATCCGTGATTATATCGACAAGAACCAGATCATGGTTGAGGGCGACCTCCGCCGTGAGCGCAACCAGAACGTCAAGCGCCTTATGGACATCGGCTGCAACCGCGGCCTTCGTCACCGCAAGGGCCTCCCGGTCCGCGGCCAGCGCACCCACACTAACGCTCGTACCCGCAAGGGCCCGAAGCGTCAGATCGGTGCTAAGAAGAAGAAATAAGGAGCGCTAGATAGATGGCTACTGCTAAGAAGAACGTTCGCGCTGCCCGTCTGAAGCGCGCGGACCGTAAGAACATTTCCGTGGGCCAGGCTCACATTCGTTCTACGTTCAACAACACGATCGTTTCGATCACCGATCCCCAGGGCAACGTCATTTCCTGGAAGTCGGCTGGCCAGGTGGGCTTCAAGGGCTCCCGTAAGTCCACGCCGTTCGCTGCCCAGATGGCTGCCGAGGCTGCTGCCAAGCAGGCCATGGAGCACGGTATGAAGAAGGTTTCCGTCTTCGTCAAGGGCCCCGGCTCCGGTCGTGAGACCGCCATCCGCTCCCTCCAGGCTGCTGGCCTCGAGGTCTCGAGCATCCAGGACAAGACCCCCATTCCGCACAACGGCTGCCGCCCCAAGAAGCGTCGCCGCGTGTAACTGAAAGGATCGTATCAATATGGCAATCGACAGGACTCCTGTTCTTAAGCGCTGCCGTCAGCTCGGGATCGATCCCGCTGAGCTCGGTTACAGCAGCAAGAAGGAATCTATCCGTCAGCCCAAGCGCCGTCGCAAGGAATCTGAGTACGGCATGCAGCTGCGCGAGAAGCAGAAGGTCAAGTTCATCTATGGCGTTCTGGAGAAGCAGTTCCACGGCTACTTCAACAAGGCCCGTAAGATGAACGGCGTCACCGGTGAGAACCTCATGATTATCCTTGAGTCTCGCCTCGACAACGTCGTCTTCCGTCTTGGCTTCGCCCGCACCCGCAAAGAGGCTCGTCAGTCCGTCCGTCACGGTCACTTCACCGTGAACGGCAAGCGCGTGGACATCCCGTCCTACCGCGTCAAGGCCGGCGACGTCGTCGCTGTCGGCGAGAAGTTCCGTGACCTCCTCCCCATCAAGGAGGCCCTGATTTCCTCCGAGCGCTTTGAGGTCCCTGGCTGGCTCGAGGTCGATATCGAGAAGCTGTCTGGTAACGTGCTCGCTCTGCCGACGCGTGAGCAGATCAGCGGTGATATCAACGAGCAGCTCATCGTCGAGCTCTACTCTAAGTAGTCCATCCGGGCTGCTGAGGCTGGAGGTAATACATGTCAGAATTCATTAGGCCTCAGGTTCAGGTCGAAGAGATCAACGAGACGTCTGCTCGTGTCTCCGTCGAGCCGCTCGAGCGTGGCTACGGCGATACGCTGGGCAACTCCCTTCGTCGCGTTCTTCTGTCCTCGCTCGAGGGTGCTGCCGTCGAGGCTATTCAGATCGATGGTGCGCAGCACGAGTTCATGACCATCCCTAACATGGTCGAGGATGTCACCGACATCGTCCTGAATGTCAAGGGTCTTGTCTTCAGGGCTCTCGGCACGACCGACGAGGCGACCGCCACCATCTCGGTTGACGGCCCCTGCGAGGTCACCGGTGCGGACTTCTTTATTCCGTCCGAGTTTGAGCTGGTCAACCCCGAGCAGCACATTGCTACGCTCACCGAGGGTGGCCATCTCACCATGAGCATGCGCATCGGCTATGGCCGCGGCTATGTCTCTGGCGAGGCTAACCAGCGCGACAACGATCCCATCGGTGTGATCCACGTCGACTCGCTGTACTCGCCGGTTTCCCGTTGCGCCAAGCTCGTTGAGGCTTGCCGTGTCGGCCAGCACACCGACTACGACCGCCTTGTCCTCGAGATCGAGACCAACGGTTCCATCGCCCCGCGCGACGCCGTGGTCCAGGCTGCCAATATCATCAACCAGCATATGGCCGCCTTTATGAACCTTGCCGAGACCCCCGAGGTCGAGGAGGAGGCTTCGATCTTCGCTCCCGAGGTCACCAACGACAACGCCGAGCTGGACAAGCAGATCGAGGATCTGGACCTTTCCGTCCGTTCCTACAACTGCCTTAAGCGCGCCAGCATTCACTCGGTCCGTCAGCTCGTTGAGTTCTCGGAGAACGATCTGCTCAACATCCGTAACTTCGGTGTTAAGTCGATCGAGGAAGTGAAGGACAAGCTTGAGTCCATGGGCCTGAGCCTGAAGGCTTAATGCTTCGCATATTTGAGGAGAAACTAGACCATGCGTCACAACGTTAAGAAGGGCCTGAAGCTCGGCACCGATGCGAGCCACACCAAGGCCATGAAGAAGAGCCTTGCTAAGGCCCTCTTCGAGAACGACCGCATCAAGACCACCGAGACCCGCGCTAAGGCGCTGCGTTCGGTCGTCGACCCGATCATCACTTGGGCCAAGAAGGGCGACCTGCACTCTCGTCGTCTGGCTATCGCCAAGCTCGGCGATAAGCAGCTCGTTGCCGAGATCTTCGACAAGGCTGCTCAGGGTATGTGGCAGGACCGCAACGGCGGTTACACCCGCATCATGAAGCTCGGTAACCGCAAGGGCGACAACGCTCCCATCGTTATCATGGAGCTCGTCACCGAGCCTTGCACGCCTAAGGCTAAGAAGGCTGCTCCGGCCCCCAAGAAGGCCGCTGCTCCCAAGAAGGTCGAGGCTGTCGAGGAGACCGCTGCCGAGGAGGCTCCTGCTGAGGAGACCGCTGAGTAGACATTCCGTCTGCATAGGCTATATTCGAGGGGTACGTTCGCGTACCCCTCTTTTTTTGTCGCGATACCGTTGCTTGTTTGTTGGGAGCGCCCATGACTACGCCGTCTGATTTCAATTCGATTCTCGAGCTTGACGCCACCCTTGTATTCCGCGTCGCCTATGACGGCTCGTCGTATAGCGGGTTTGCCGAGCAGCCGGGACAGACAACGGTTGCGGGTGAGCTGCGTCGAGCCATCGAGACGCTGCTTCGCCGCCCGATCGATCTGACATGCGCGGGGCGTACCGATGCCGGCGTGCATGCCGTGGCTCAGTACATCAGCGTGCCCGTAACGGACGCCGAGCTCGCGTGTACGCGCCGTAGGTGGCTGCGGGCTATGGATGCCCTGCTGCCCAAAGATATCGCCATAAACGAGGTCTACAAGGCCCGTAAAGGCTTTTCTGCACGTTTTGACGCGCGTTCCCGTACGTATACGTACCGTATTGCCGATCGAGATGCGCGCCCCGTGCTGTCCCGCGGTGCCGTGTGGTGGCATCGCTATCCCTTGGATGTTGAGGCTATGTCTGCTGCCTGCGCCGCGCTGCTGGGCGAGCAGGACTTTAAAAGCTTTTGCAAGGTTGCCTCGGCCGTTGGCAAGCCCACGCATCGCTGCGTGATGCGTGCCGAGTTTGGCCATGAGGTTGCGTTTGGCGAGGACATCCTGACGTTCACCATCGAGGGCAATGCGTTTCTGCATTCGATGGTCCGTACGATCGTGGGCACGCTTGTCGAGATTGGTATGCATCGCCGTGAACCTGGGTGGATGCGTGAGGTCATCGATGCTTGCGACCGTACCGCTGCGGGCCCCACGGCTCCTGCCTGCGGCCTTACGTTTATGGGCGTGGATTACGATCCCGCCGAGCTTGTCGTGCTCGACTAGGGGAGGGCTCGACGCGTCGTGCGTCGACACCTGTAATCTGTGGGCTGCGCGTGTGCAACATCTGTTCTTGACGTGCAATACAACCGGTGTCTCATTGCTTTTATTGCCGGGGTGTACCATGAACGACAGTTTGATTCACTGCTGTCGAGAGGACGGATAACTTGGTTCGACGTGGCTCGCATCCGCGACTTTCGGTGATCCTTGTGGTAGAAGGTTCGCCCAGCTATGCGATGCGTGCGCTCGAGAGTATCCAGAGCCAAGATCTCTACGATTTGCAGATTGTCGTTGTCTGCCGCGATGCTGCGCCCGGTGTGCGCCATTCGCTTCAAGTTGCTGCCGACAGGGACATCCATATTGATTTGATTGACGTCGAGGACGCTAAGCGCGGCGCTTGTCTTCGTGCCGGTTTTGATGCCTCGCGCGGCTCTCAAATCATCGCCATGAACGCCGATGAGTGGTTTGCTCCGCACGCCCTTTCCAAGATGGTCGATATCGCGTGCGATACTGCGGCAGACATAGTCTTCCCTACGGTGTCGCTCGACCACTATGATGCACATCGAGAGCGCCATTCGCGCGTCTTGGATGCTGCTCATATTTCCATTGATAGCGAATCTTCGATGGTGGCCGGGCTGCCTCAGTTGATTTTAGGCGGCTTGGTTGCTCAAGTCTCTGGCGTGATGTACACCCGTCCGCTGTTTGAGGCATGCCTTTTGTGCGATAAGACGTTTCGCACAGTTGGGTTTATGGCGTGTGCGCTCTCGCAGGCACAGCGCGTCTCCGGATGCGGCGACGCTTGTTTCCACGCGGCGGCGCCTAAGCTTACAGATGCCTTTGATCCCACCATGTATGCCAAGGTATCCGATGACACCCGAGCGCTCGACGAGCTTGCGGACTCACTCTCGGAAGCAGATAGCGGTGGTTGGCTCATGCTGGCAAGCCAGAAGTTCTACTTTGCCGGACTGGTCGCCTGCATCGAGAATTTGTGTCTGAGCCCGCATGGGGTGTCATCAATTGAGCGCTCCGCCCGCATGCGTGATATGCTCGAGGCACCCCGAACTCGTCAGATGGTTGCGGCGCTTAAGGATGACCACCGCGGACTCGGTTTGTTGTTTGGGCCAATTGCAAGCGCGAAGCCTACGCGTTGCGTGATGTATACGCATTTGGCTGCTTTTCTTAACCGAACTGGTGCCAAAACTGCCTAGGGGCGCTCATTTCGAAACAAACTTACATGGAATTGTTTCGAAATGCGTTGTTATACACAAAAGCTTTCAAATAGCGTTAAACTATTCAATCATTGATTGATTGTCTCCGCCATCTTTTGGAGTGAGGGTTTGTATGGCTAAAAAACGCAATGGGCGCCAGGATGCCATTAGAGATATTGTGCGCAATAAGGACGTCCGCACGCAGCGCGTGCTGGTCGATGAGCTCCGCGCTATGGGCTTTGATTGCACGCAGGCGACTGTCTCTCGCGATATTGCCGATATGGGGCTGCGTAAGCTCCCTGAGGGCATCTATGTTCTGGCAGAGGACCTGCACCTGCAGCGTATGGTTTCCGAGCTCGTAACGGGCGTTCTGCGCACCGATAATCTGGTTATGATCAAGGCTCAGCCTGGCACGGCTTCCGGCATCGCCGCCGCCGTTGATGCGGCAGAGTTGCCCGATGTGCTTGGCTCGCTTGCTGGCAACGATACGATTTTGGTTATTGCCCAGACGGCCGAGGACGGCGAGCGTCTCGAGGCGCTGATCAATAAGCTGAGCAATTCTCGCAAGTAGGCGTGCGGGTCGTGCGCTTGGCCCTGCGTGCGCTGACATAGTGGCTTGTAAGGGGTATCGACGTTGGTCGGTACCCCCCCCTTTTTTGTTTGCAGGCATAAAGACCGCCCACTAGGTCGCTTTAAACTAAAAGGCCCCCGAGCAGTTTAATAAGCTGCTCGGGGGCCTTGTTGCTTATGGCCGGATGATTTCTAGCCGACCGTATCGTCAGGCATGGGCGAGGGGTCGGGAGTGGGCGTGGGCGAGGGGTCGGGAGTGGGCGTAGGCGTAGGCGTGCCGCCATCGCCGCCGGTCGAACCACCAGTGGAGCCGCCCGTCGAGCCACCGGTCGTACCGGTGCCGCCGGTGGTGTCGCCGCCTGTGGTCTCGGTGGTCGTGGTCGTTGTGGTCGTCGTGGTCGTCGTGGTGGTGGTTTCCTCTTCGTCCTTGTCTTCGTCCTCGTCGCTTTCCGTCTTCTTGGTGTTGTTGTTGGTGCCGTAGAACTTCCAGACGTTATTGTTCTTGTACGTGGGGGCCGTTCCGGTCGGGAACTCCTCGCGCTCGGTTCCGGCCAAAACAGTGTTCATGAACTTCTTAAAGACGGGCAGGTTGGTGCTGTCGCCCAGCAGGTCCGTACCGTACTTTTGGATGGGAATCTCGCCTGCGGAATAACCGGTCCACAGGGCGCATGCCAGTTGCGGCGTGTAGCCGCAGAACCACAGGTTGGTGGTGTTGTCAGTGGTACCCGTCTTGCCGGCATAGGGCTGGTTGACGCTCAGCGCGCCGGCGGCACCCGTGCCACTGCCCTGCATGACGCCGGATAGAACGTCGGTAACCGCGGCAGCCTCGCCTTCGGTGAGCACCTGCGTGGGATTGTCGGTGTGCTGGTACAGAACCGAGCCGGTACGCGAGTCGATCTCGGTGATGGCGATCGGCTGGCGATAATGGCCGCCGTTGGCAAAAGTGGCGTAGGCCGATGCCATCTCGAGCGGCGAGATGGACCCGGTGCCGAGCGTCATGACGGGAACGTCCTCGATATTGTCCTTGGCGGGATCGATGCCGAGCTTTTTGACGAGCGACATGATCTTGTTGTTGCCGATGGCTTCTGCCACCTGAATGTAGCCGGTGTTGGATGAGTATGCCGTTGCCTGCTTAAGCGTGATGTTGCCATAGCTCTGGTTGGCATAGTTTTGCACCTTGGTCGTAGTGCCCTTGGCTGTAAGAGGCGAGTTGCAGTTGAGGGTGACGTTGGGGTTCATACCGTTTTGGATGGCAGTTGCCAGCGTAAAGGCCTTAAACGTGGAGCCCACGGGGCGCTTTGCCGTAGCGTGGTTCACGTGATTCTCGTCGGCGTTGTAGTCGTAGCCGCCCACCATGCACTTGATGTAGCCGGTCTTGGGGTCTACGACGACCATGCCCATGTCCAGGCCGTCGAGCGAAAGCGTGTCGAGCTGCGAGCGCACAGCCTCCTCGGCCACCTGTTGCATGGTGGGGTCGATGGTGGTCTTGACGGTCAGGCCGCCCTTAAAGAGCACGTCGGTCGAGAACTCCTGCTCCAGCAGCTGCTTAACATAGGCGACAAAGTAGGGCTGCGAGTATATGTCGACGCCGCTGCCCGAAATCTCGGTCACGTTGAGGGTGATGGGCTCGGCCTGTGCGGCATCGTGCTCCTCCTGCGTGATGTGGCCCAGGCGCAACATGTTGTCAAGGACCTTGTTGCGACGGGACAGCGCCAGGTCGGGGTTGACCGTGGGGTCGTACTGCGAGGGCGAGTTGGGAAGGCCGATGAGCAGCGCGGCCTCGCTGAGGGTGAGGTCGGCGGCGCTCTTGGACAGATAGGTCTCGGCTGCGGCCTCGATGCCGTAGGCGCCGTGGCCGTAATAGATGGTGTTGAGGTACATCATGAGGATCTCGTCTTTGGAGTACATGTCCTCCATCTTGACGGCGATGTAGGCCTCGCGCACCTTACGCTCGATGGTCGAGTCGAACTGCTCCTCCTGCAGGATGGTGTTGCGCACCAGCTGCTGGGTGATAGTTGAGGCGCCTTCGTGCCCGCCGCCGAGGGTTGCCACCGCAGCACGCGCGATACCCCACAGGTCGATACCGCCGTGCTCGTAGAAGCGCTCGTCCTCGACGTCAACGGTGCCCTGCAGCACGTAGGGGGAGACCTCGTCCTTGGTGATGGACTTGCGGTTTTGCGTGTAGAAGCTCGCGATCTTGTTGCCGTTGCAATCGACGATCTCGGTGGGCTCGCTCACCAGATACGCGTTGGCGTCGGTGTAGTCGGGTAGATCGGACAACCAGCGGTTGACGTTGCCGATCATGCCGATACCAAACGCTACGCCCGCGATAAGCAAGAAGCCCAAAAACGAGAGCAGGATCATGGGAAGGGCATGCGTCTTGGAGCGGCCGCGTCCCTGTCGTTGGCGAGGACCCATAAATTGACCTCCAGGTATGTCGTGCCGGGCGGCAGGAGTGCTGCCGGGCAGGATGGACATAAGTTATTACACGATAAACCAATCGGAGCGAGCGAGGCCTCGTGTATGCTGGTTGGCAGCAATTTTCAGAGTGAAAGCACACCTTGGCAAGGAGTTTACCGATGGCGATTCGGCCGATGGAACCGGGCGGACAATGCGAAAGCGAGCTGGCGGCGACCGGAGTGGCGCTGCCCGAGCTGCTGGCGCCGGCGGGCGGACTCGACCAGATGCTTGCGGCCATCGCCGCGGGCGCCGATGCCATCTATGCGGGGTTGGGCGACTTTAACGCCCGTGTGAGCGCCCATGGCTTTACGGATGACGAGTTTGCGCGCGGTTGTGCCGTGGCGCATGCCCATGGCGTGCGTGTGTACGTGACGCTCAACGTGTTCGTGTTTGACGATGAGTTGTCCGACGCGGTGGCGTTGGGAGCTCATGCACTGGAGCTGGGCGCCGATGCCCTGATTGTTGCCGATGCCGGATTGGCGTGCGCGCTGCGTGCGGCGATTCCCGGCGTCGAGATTCACCTGTCTACGCAGGCGGGCGTTCATAGCGAAGGCGCCGTGCAGCTTGCCGCCGATGAGCTGGGGGTCGAGCGCGTGACGACGGCACGCGAGCTGACGGTCGACGAGATTGCCTCCTTGTGCGGTACGGGCGTGCCTATCGAGGTGTTCTGCCACGGGGCCATCTGCATTGGCTACTCGGGTGCTTGTGAGTTCTCAGCCCTGAGACGCGGGCGCTCGGCGATGCGCGGGGACTGCACACAGCCGTGCCGCCTGGCGTATGACCTAGTGGACGAGGCGGGGGAGAGCGTCGTCGCCGTTGAGGGGGACCGTCTGCTGTGCCCGCGTGATTACCTGGGCATTGAGCACCTGCCCGAGCTTGTTGCCGCCGGCGTGGCGTCGCTCAAGATCGAGGGTCGCATGAAGAATCCCGACTATGTCTTTAACGTGGTGAGGGTGTGGCGTCACGCGCTCGATATGCTGCGCGACGGCACGTGGGATGCCAATGCGGTGCCGGCGCTTGAACGCGAGCTGGGAAGGTCGTTTAACCGTGGGTTTACCGATGCGTACCTGCGAGGGCGTTCGGGCGCCGAGCTTATGAGCTTTGAGCGTGCAATCAACCAGGGCGTGCGCGTGGGGCGCTTGGTCGCTGTGGGCCACGAAGAGGTGGCCGTTGAGCTCGACGTCGCCGTGGCGGCGGGTGACACGCTCGAGATTCGGTTCTATCCGGGTGTCGACGCGCGTCCCGATGTGCCCAAGCGCTGGCCGCAGGTGCCCTGCCCGGTGAGTGCCGCGGTGGGGGAACGCGTTGTCGTGCATTGCAAGCGTAAGGTGGACACGGGCTGCGAGGTGTACCTGATTCGCAGCGCCGGCGTGTTGGATCAGACGGCGGCGGCGTTGGAGCGCATGCGGGCCGAGGCAGATGCGATTGCGCCCGTTGCGCGTGCCGTTGAGGTACTGCCCTTTGAGGACGTTGCGGTGGACGGCGGTGCGTCGACGGAGTTGGTGGAGTGCGCGGTTCCCGCTCGCATGGTTTTTGCTTGGCAGCTGATGGATGCCGACCCGCGCGGAGAACTCGATTTGTCCGACGCCGTTGTGGTGCTCGACGAAGTGTGCCGCACGGGTGACGCTGACCGGACCCGCTCGCTGATGCAGCGTGCCGGGCGCGTCGTCTGCCGCAACCTGGGACAGGTGGTGATCGCTCGCGAGCTGGGCGTGACGTTTGACGTGGCGGCGCCGGTGTTCTGTGCGAACCGGACTACGCTTGCCTGGCTACGTGGGCTCGGCGCGGGTCGGGTGTACTTGCCGGCCGAGTTGCTCGGCAATGATGCGGAGCGTATTGCCGAACTGACGGCCGAACCTGGTGTTCTGGGCCCCGTCGATGCCGACCACACCGAGCTCATGGTGTGCGAGCACTGCTTGCTGACCGCCGAGGGGGCTTGCGCCACCGATGCGGCGCAAGCCGGGGCATGTTGTCACGATTGCATGCGTCGTCGGCAGGCGCGCTATCTGGTTGAGCGGGATGGCACGCGTTTGCCAGTTGCCATCGATGCACGCGGCAGGACGAGGATTTTCCTGTCATAGGTGCCGCGTCGCGCCGTTTTGGTTATCATAAGTGAGTTTATGAACTTCCAGCACCGCCGTATCCGGTGAGGGTGCTATAGCAAAAGGAGGATACCCAATGCTGTCTGTTGACGAGCAAATGCGTATCATCACCTCGGGCGCTGCGAAGATCGTCCCCGAGGCCGACCTTCGCAAGAAGCTTGAGAAGGGCGAGCCCCTCAACATCAAGCTTGGCGTCGACCCCACCAGCCCCGATCTGCACCTGGGCCATGCCGTGCCGCTGCGCAAGATGCGCCAGTTCCAGGACCTGGGCCACAACGTTACCCTTATCATCGGCAACGGCACCGCGCTGATCGGCGACCCCTCGGGCAAGAACTCCACGCGTCCGCAGCTTTCGCAGGAGCAGATCGAGGCCAACGCCGAGACCTATGTGAGCCAGGCCATGAAGATCCTGGACCCCGAGAAGACCACCATCGTGCACAACGGCGATTGGATCCTTTCGATGGATCTGGCCGGCCTGCTGCAGGTGTGCTCCAAGTTTACCGTCGCCCGCATCCTTGAGCGCGACGACTTTACCAAGCGTTACCAGTCCCAGACGCCGATCGCCCTGCACGAGTTTCTGTACCCCGTGATGCAGGCTTTCGACTCCGTTCAGATTAAGGCCGACGTGGAGATGGGTGGCACCGATCAGCTCTTCAACCTGCTCGCTGGCCGCGAGCTCATGGAGAAGATGGGCATGGAGCCGCAGATCGCGCTTACCATGCCGCTGCTCGAGGGCACCGACGGCGTGCGTAAGATGTCCAAGTCCTATGGCAACTACATCGGCCTGACCGATGCTCCCAAGGATATGTTCGGCAAGACCATGTCCATCCCCGACGAGATGATTGGCAAGTACTATCGTCTGGCCAGTTCGCTCACCCCGGCCGAGGTCGACAAGATCGATGCTGCTCTGGCCGACGGCTCTGCCGACCCCTACGAGCTCAAGCGCGCTCTGGGCCGCGACCTGTGCGACACCTACCACGGCGCCGGTGCCGGCGACGAGGCTCAGGCCGAGTTCGACCGCGTGTTCAAGGAGGGTCAGCTCGCCGACTTCCCCGAGAAGCATGTTGAGCTGACCGTCAATGACGAGGGCCAGATCTACCTCGCTGGCCTGCTCAAGGACCTGGGCCTTTCGGCCAGCGCCGGTCAGGCCCGCCGCGACATCGACGGCGGCGGTGTCAAGATCAACGGCGAGGCCGTGGCTCCCAAGAGCTACAACATCGACCCCAGCGCCCTCAAGCTGGGCGACACCCTCTCCGTAGGCAAGCGCAAGGGCTTTAAGTTGGTCTAACGAGTAAGTTAACCTCACAGAATGAGAGTGGATAATCTTCCGTTTTTGGCCTGTTTGTGGGCTCAAAGTGGGAGATTATCCACTCTCGTCATTTGCAGGGGGTGTATTGCTGTCCCATCGTTTGGGCATACAATGGCTATTGGTTTGCTGCGGTGAAGGTCTGTCCGCCCTGCAGCTTTTTTCTACGGTTAAAGGAGTATGTATGTCCGTTGAGGTCATGAGGTCTGTGATCGACGCTGCCGAGGGTCGCGTGCCCGTCGACACGCTGTTTACCAATGCGCAGATTGTCGACGTATATGGCCAGCGCGTGGCACCCGGTGGCGTTGCCGTCAAGGATGGCGTAATCGTCGGCGTGCTCTACGACGGTCGCGACGATGCCGCCGGCACCTACGAGGCGACCGAGGTTATCGACTGCCAGGGCCGCTATCTTGCTCCCGGCTTTATTGACGGGCACCTGCATATCGAGTCTTCGAACATCCGTCCCGCCGAGTATGCTCGCATGGCCGCGACGCGCGGTACTACCACCGCCATTGCCGACAGCCACGAGATTGCCAATGTTGCCGGTCTCGACGGCTTGCGCTTTATGATCGAGGATGGTCGCCGCGCACCCATCTCCATCAAGTACATGATGCCTTCGTGCGTGCCCGCGCTGCCCGATGAGCAGGCCGGTGCCGTTATTTCGGCCGCCGATATGCAGGCGTTTTTTGCCGAGCATCCGGGTGATGTCTTTGGCCTGGGCGAGATGATGAACCTGCCGGGCGTCTTTATGGCCGATCCCGAGACCTGCGCTCGTATCGACGCTGCCAACCAGACGCCGTCCAAGCAGGTCGACGGTCACGCCCCGCTCGTTGCCGGCAAGGATCTCAACGCCTATGCCGCGGCAGGCATCATTGCCGACCACGAGTCGACGATTCCCGAGGAGGCGCTCGACAAGCTGTCCCGCGGCATGTATGTGATGCTGCGTGAGGGCACGTGCAGCCACGACCTGGCTAATTTGTCCCCGATGCTGCTGGAGAACCCTGCCCGCGCCCGCCGCTGCTGCTTTGCGACCGACGACCGCGCTCCCTCCGATGCTCTTTCGACCGGCATGATCGACAATGCCTGCCGCGTGGCCATCGAGGCCGGCATCGACCCGGTGGTCGCTATCTCCATGGCGTCCCTTTCCACGGCTGAGGCATTTGGCCTGGACCACGGCTGTCGTGACCCGCATGAGCTCCGCGGCGCGATCGCCCCGGGCAAGCGCGCCGACCTGATGGTGCTCAACGACCTGACGTTTGTCGCGGCTCCGCATCTCGTGTATGCCGCCGGTGCGCTCGTGGCACAGGACGGCGCCTTTGTGGGCGAGATTGCACCCGAGATGGCCGAGGTTGCGGCCCTTGCCGATGAGCTGCGCGCCTCCGTTAAGCTGCCGAAGCTTTCGCTTGACGTGTTCGATTATGCCTTTAAGCCGGGCGAGGCGGTTATTGATGTGATCCCGGGCATGGCTATCACGGGCATGGTTCGTCCCGAGACTGACGAGGGCCTGCGCCGCATTATGCTGATCGAACGTCACGGCCGCGGCGTGTCGCTGCAAGCCGAGGGCGCCGACGGTGATGGTCCTGCGGGCCTGGGTCTTGTTGGCAAGCACATCGGTCGCGGCTGGGTGCGCGGCTTTACCATCACGGGCGGCGCTATCGCCTCGACGATCGGCCACGACTCGCATAACGTGTGCGTGGTGGGCGACAACGCGACCGATATGATGGCTGCCGTCGAGGCTGTTGGCCAGGGCGGCCACGTGCTGGTGCGCAACGGCGAGGTCGTAGCGCGCATTCCTCTGGCGCTCGGCGGCCTGATGAGCGAGGGCACGGCCGAGGATGTCGCCGCGCAGCACGACGACTTTATGGTCAAGGCGCGCGCCATGGGTATTGAGCCGCCGCTCGACCCCATCATGGGCATCATCTTCCTGCCCCTGCCGGTCATCCCGACGCTCCGCATCCGCCCCGAGGGCATGTTCGACGTTACAACCTTCACCTACGCCGACTAGTCATTGGGGACGTTCTTAAACGACTGGTCGTCGGGGACACTCTTTGGCGTGTCGCCTGACGCCGCGACCGTGAGACCTCTGGCACGCGTGAACTATTTTCCGGGTCTATGTAACGTTTATGACTGCGGGGTCTTATTTGAGCTCCCTTTGGGTACGTTGGAATCGGATACACGTCCGATTCCATCAAGCCCGAAGGGAGCTTTTCTATGTTTAAACTGATTGCATCCGATATGGACGGCACATTGCTTGACGAAAGTGGCCAGGTGCCGCCTGAGACCTACGAATTGATCCTGGCGCTACGCGAGCATGGTGTACATTTTGCCGCATCGTCAGGCCGCCGCTACGATCGCCTGTGCGAGTTCTTTGCGCCCGTTCGCGACAAGATGGACTTTGTCGCGGCTAACGGTGCCCAGGTCTACGCCGACGGCAAAATGGTAGACCGCGAGGTGTATTCGCACCTGGCGATTCGAAAGCTCGCCCAGGCCGTCGCGACGTTTCCCAATCTGCATCTTGCGCTCTTTGACCGAACCAAGTCCTTTTTGCTCGATGACGAGAGCAAGTTCGTGCGCGAGGTCGATAAGGACCTCCCCAATGCCGAGCGCATTTGGGAGCTGCCCGATCCCGGCGTAAATATCATCAAAGCGAGTATCTTTTGCGACGACGGTGTCGTTATGGACAGTGCGTACGTGCTACAGCGCGAACTCGGTCAGCTCTTTACCTTTGCGCCTTCAGGCAACGCGTGGATCGATGCCATGCAGCCCGGTGTGTCGAAGGCTTCGGGCATCGCACAGCTCGCGGAGCATTACGGCATTGGGCGCGATGAGGTTATGGCGTTTGGCGACTCTATGAACGACTACGAGATCATTCGCTTTGTCGGCACGGGTTGCGCGATGGAAAACGCGCGCCCCGCGCTCAAGGCGGTGGCCGATCGCGTGGTGGGTCGTAACCGCGACCACGCCGTCCAGCGTGAGCTCCGTCGCGTGCTGGAGAGTCTCGCTTAATCCGGCAGATGGGGACGTTCCTTTTCTGCCGGCAGTGGGGGACAGTCCTTGCAGCTTTTTGCGAAGAGTGTCCCCGACGACCAGTCATTCAAGGACTAGTCGTTTAAGAACGTCCCCAACGACTAGTCATTTAAGAACGTCCCCAATGACTAGGCGAGGGCGGCCATGATGGTGCGGGCGACACCGTCGTGGTCGTTGTCGTATTCGGTGATGGCGTCGGCGGCCTCGCGGTCTTCGGGTTCGCCGTTGATCATGGCCATGCCGTGGCCCGCTGCCTGCAGCATGGGGATGTCGTTGATGTTGTCGCCGAACGCCCAAACGTCGGCGAGAGACTCGCCCAGATGGTCGCATAGCCACGTGAGGGCCGTTCCCTTGGTGGCGCCCTCGCCCATGACCTCAATATTCATGGCGTACGAACGCGTGACCTCGATGCCTTCGAGCGTGTCGAGCGCCGCCGCGATGGCGTCGCGATCGGCCGGGTCGTGCCAGTACATGGCGATGCGTTCGAGCGTCTCGACCTCGTCGATCTTGCTGTCGACATCCAAGTCGATCGGTGTTCGTGTGCGCTTGAGCGAAGCCGCGATGTGGGGGTCGCCGCCGCAGAATTCGTCCAGGCGCGTGTAGAGCGAGCGGGGGAGGAAGCACTGCCCGTCCGCGAAGATATCGAAGGTGACGTCATGGCCGGCGGCAATGCTATGGACGCGGTGGGCGATGGTGCGGTCGAGTGGTCGGCTCAAAATGCGCGTAGCACGTGAGGCATCGGTGGGCGTATCGTCGTCGAGCTGCCAGACGCTGGCACCATTGGCGCAGACCGCGTAATGCACGGCGGGATGGGCGAGGATGGGCTCAAAGACGCCTGACAGTGGACGTCCCGTGCAGGGCACAAACTCAATGCCGCGGCGCGCAAGCTCGTCGAGCATCGCCCAGGTGGCGTCGCTCATCTGCTTATCACTCGTCAGCAGCGTTCCGTCCATATCGGAAAACACAATCATTTGATGCAGCCCTTTCTGCTGGCATAAAAAGCGTGGCCGAGGGCGGCGATGCCCTGGCCACGCTCGAGTTCTATAACGGTCCGCGTCCTAGCGGTCGGCGAGTGGCTTGTACTCCAGCGGCTCGATCACCGGACGATAGGCCGGGCGAATAATACGGTGCGCGCAGAAGAGCTCTTCCATGCGGTGCGCCGACCAGCCGGCCATGCGGGCAACGGCGAATAGCGGCGTAAAGAGCGTCTCGGGCACGCCGAGCATCTTGTAGATAAAGCCCGTGTACAGGTCGATGTTGGCGCAGATGGGCTTGGTCATGCCGTGATCGCGCATCACCTGCGGCGCCAGGCGCTCGATGCGCTCGATGAGCGCGAACTCATCGCCCAGGTCCTTCTTGGCGGCAAGCGTGCGCGCGTAACGGCGGCACACCTCGGCACGCGGGTCGCTCAGCGTGTAGACGGCGTGGCCCATACCGTAGATGAGACCCGTTCCGTCGAAGGCCTGCTTGTCGAGGATCTTGCCCAGGTAGGCTGCGACCTCGTCCTCGTCCTCCCAATTGGAGACATGCGCGCGGATGTCCTCGTGCATGGACACGACCTTGGCGTTGGCGCCGCCGTGGCGCGGGCCCTTGAGCGAGCCGATGGCCGCGGCGTAGGCGGAATACGGGTCAGTGGCCGAAGACGACAGCACGCGGCAGGCAAACGTGGAGTTGTTGCCGCCGCCGTGCTCGGCATGCAGCATGAGCATCACATCGAGCAGCATCGCCTCATCGCGGGTGAACGCCATGCCGCCGCGCAGGACCTGCAGGATGGTCTCGGCGGTGGAAAGGCCGGGCGTGGGGTGTGGCACGTGAACCTCGGAGCCGCGAAGCTTGGCGACCGAGGCCATGTGTGCGAAGGCGGCGATGCGCGGGAGACGTGCAAGCATGGAAATAGCGACGTCGATTTCGTGCTCGGGCGTGATCACGTCTGGTTCGGCATCGAAGGCGTAGAGCAACAGTACGGCGCGCTGGAGCACGTTCATGATGCTCGAAGACACCGTGGTCATAGGGAACTCTTTAACGTACTCGTCACTCAGATGTCTAAAGGCGCCCAGGCGCTCGCAAAAGCCGTCGAGCTCTTCCTTGTTGGGCAGCGAACCCGTGATAAGCAGATAGGCGACTTCCTCGTAGCCGTAGCGATTCTCGGCCTGGGCATTGTTGACCAGATCCTCGATGCTGTAGCCGCGAAGCGTGAGCTTGCCCTGATCGGGCACGACCTTTCCGTCGACCTTGTTGTAGCCGTGCACATCCGAGATACGAGTGAGGCCCGCGACCACGCCCGAGCCGTCGGCATTGCGCAGGCCGCGCTTGACATTGTGCTCGACAAACAGGCCCTCGTCATAAGGGTCGGTCGGCAGGCCGTGGTAGAGGCTTTCGCTCTCAGACGAAATCTGGCGGCTTGCTTCGTAATCCAGAACCAGGCGGCTCAGGTGGTCATCGAAGCGGTAATAGATTTTCTTGGCGTCGTATGCCATGTGCGCTCCTCTCCGGGCCGCATCGGGGTGGCTTGCGGGCATGCACGCGTCAGGCTATCCCCAGCGGCTTGCTCGCTACAGGCGGTACATAAAGTTAAAGACGTCCTCGCGCTGGATGGACACGTTGACGCCCGAAAGCTCGCCGGCCTCGGCCAGGGCCTTCTGCAACTCAGCGAAGTCGAGCTTGGACTCGGCGGTATCGGCCAGCATGGTCATGGTGAAAATGTCCTCGATAATGGACTGCGTGATGTCGCGGATGTCGACGTTGGCCTCGCCCAGGACACGGGTGACGCCGGCGACGATGCCGGGGCGGTTCTTGCCAAGGACGGTGATGACGATGCGGGAGGACGAGATCTCGGCCATGGGAAACCCTTTCGCGTGTTTGCGGCGCGCGCGGGGCGCTCCGCTACGGTACAGTGTTCATCATTGTACCTGTCTGGCGCAAAAAAGGCGCGCTCGCTGCGGCGTTACATGCCTGCAACATGAGCGTAAGGGGGAAGGCCGTACGGGGAAGAGCCGTCTGGCGCGTGTCCGGCTCGTGTTGGGTTGATTTCCGATCTCAGCCGAACACATTGAGCGGACAGGCCGTTCCCGCAGTCAGCCGAACGCCTCCGACGGCTGATTCCGAACTGGAAGCGGAGGGCATCCCCGCCCTTCGGTAGGGGATACCGCTCCGCGGCGCATGCCGCGGGCGGCGCCCCTATCGGACCACCGTGACCTCAGTTGGGATGGGCCCAGCACTGCCGCGTACTCGGTGAGCTAGAGCCAACTGTTCGTCTTCACGTCGCGTATGGCGATATTTCGGTCGTCCGGCTCGGTGATGCCGTAGCCGAACGCCTGGAGCGTCTCGATGGACTCCTGGATCCTCTGTTGGAACATGGGACCCGGATCGACCCTCGGCCCGAGGTGCCCGCGCCAAAGGCACGGCGTGGCGCGCAGCATGTTATGGATTTTGGAGATGGGCTCGATGTCGGCGTAGACGTTGAGCGTCGCCATGGCGTCCTTGTGGCCGAGGATCGATTGGAGCGCCTTGATATCGCCGCCTTGGCGGATCCACTGCGTTGCGAACGTGTGGCGAAGGCCGTGGAACGTGATCAGCTCGTCGTTGGTGCCCATGAGGCCGTTGGTCTCCGAGAACGTCTTGAACGCCCTGCGGATATAGCTTGTCGTCGCGAAGGTCGCGCCCGGCTCCGACAGGATGTAGCAGTCCCCGATCTCGACCGCCCCGGTAAGGCCGCGCAAGCGCAGCTTTCCGCAGTCGATCTCGTGGGTCTCCTTCAGGAAGGGGAGTAGGCCGACCGGGTCGATGGGGATACCCCTGGCGTCATGGGTCTTGGTGTCCTTGATGAACGAACCCATTCCCTTCGCGTACGCCACCGAGTGTCTGATCGAGATCAGGCCCGTCTCGAAATCCACATCGCACCACCGAAGGCCGCAGACCTCGCCGATTCGCATCCCCGTGTGCAGGGCGAGTACGACCGCCCTCTAATCCTCGGCGGACCAATCGAGTCCGAACTCCTTTCGGGCATCCTCTTCGCTCATGACTTCGAGAAGGTCTCCGGGTTGGCAACGAAGGGCGAGGCATAGCTGCTCGAGTGTGTTGAAGCGAATGCCGCGAATATGCCCTTTTTTAATACGGGACAGGTTCACGGGCGTGGTTCCAATCCTTTCGGCAAGTTCGTTCGAGGAAATCTTTCGCTCGGCCATGATCTTGTCGAGGCGAACAATTACGGGCATGGCGCTTCCTTACGCAATCTCGTCGGAGTCGAGGTACAGCTCTCGGGCGTACAAGAAGAGCTGGGAAAGCATGAACAGGACGATGCCGAGAACCAGAGAGGTCCAATCGAATGATGAAGCGATCTCTTGGGCGCCGACGGCCCCCTCGCCGCCAAACATCGAAACGGAGGTTTTGAGTGAGCCGGCGTAGAGGCTGGTGGCAGCTTGAACAACGAAGAGAATGCCGAGCACCTTCAAGCATGTCGCAGACCCTTTCTTGAAGGGGTCTCCGCTCTTGATCGTCCACACGAGAACGGCGCTGAGGATGGTCGTAGCGATACCGATGACGGCAGGGACCAATGTCGAGATCGCAAGGGCTGGATACGCGGGGGAGTCTGCAATTACAGGGTTGTCGAGCACTTCGATTGCTGGCTTTAAGGAGAACGCCACTTGTGCGATGGCGGTGGCGCAAAGGGTCGCAGAGGCTATCGCACATGCGATGCGGAAGGAATGAAGCCGGGGAGTGCGATTGTCGGAACTCATAATAACCTCCGAAGAATTTAAAAAGCTCAGGTTACTTTTTAACAGTTTATGTTAAATTGACTTTGCCGGCAAGTAATCACAGCATGCTGCAACCGAAACCCCTCTAGATTGGAGAGGATTATGTTCAGTACTGTTAAGTCGTGTAAGCTCTTGGTTTTCCTCGGCCTCGCTCTTTGTCTGTTGCTGCCGGGAGCCCCCGCTTTTGCGGATACCCCGATGCCTCCTTCCCAGGAGAGCAGCCAGTGTGCCCTCGTTGAGCCCCTCGGGTATACGGACGACGTCGTCGATACCTACTGGAGCTACAGCTGTCCTCGCGGCGTAAGCGGGCACAGCATCTCGATGTTCAACATCTCTTACAAGACGATCTCCTACCGAAATGGCTATCGCCGATCCGCGCATCATAGGGAATCCCGCCTCGCTGCAATGTGCTCCTGTGGTGTTCTTGGCACAACTGATAAATGGCAATTTGTCTATAGCGCCTACTAGATGCGAGGAAGGGCCGAGCATTTTGTTCGGCCCCTCTGTTCCGACTGGATGAGGTTAAGGTTGGCGATGAATATGCTCAAAATCTCGAAGGCGATCTTTAGGCCGCTTCTCTCCTCCAGGTCGCTCTGTGTTGTCGTTGTTGCGTTGATGGTTCTTTGTGCTCTGCCCGTCTTCAGGAGCGCGGCTGGCATCGACGGACGGGTCGAATACCTCGAGTCGGGAATAACCCGTGTTGAGCAGGAATTGTCAGCATCCTATGCGGATGCGCTTGTGAATGCGGGGGAGGACGGTGTCTATACCTCTTCATCAAGCATGCCCGCGCTTCTGTACCCTCTTGCCGCGGGACGTCTTATCTTGGCACCGCTCTCTCCCCTACTTCCGTTTCTGCAGATATCGGATGGAGAGTACACCTATTATGACGGATCGAAGGAGTACTTGCTATGGGTCGCAACGGCCGTTGCCGTCTCGTTCCTTGCCGCGCGTCTTAACAAACGTGAAAAGCTCATCATCCAGGCACCGATGGGCGAGCTGGGTAGACTTGTTGCATCGAGCGTATGGGCGAGTGTTTTTGCAATGCTTGCCGTCCTCGCCATCAATCTTCCAGGGATAATCGCCGCGCTTGTGAAGAATGGCCCGGGCTCGCCGTTCTATCCGATAGGCTACATTCAATATGCGACTCCGGTTATCAAACCGGCTTGGCTGGTGTTCGCGCAGACGGCCATCTTGCAATTCTTGGTGGCAGCGTTCATCTCGCTTGTCGTTCACCTTGCCGTGAAGATTGCCAATAACCCTACGCTTGGAATCGTGTTCGTATGTGCCCTGATGGGGGTGACGATGGTTCCCGGGTATTACGGAAGATCCATCGCTTTACGTGAGTTCGCCCTGTTGAATCCCCTTACGTATGCGAACACTGAGTTGACCGTCGGCGCCTATAGCCCGTACCCGACAACGCAGATAGTGAATCTGCCTGGACTTTGCTTCGAGCGTGGCGCGATTGCCCTCGTATGCGCAATCGGGATCGAGGTGCTGGCAATTAGCCTGCTTTGCGTTGCTGGAAAGAGCGGCTGCGCGTGCCCGATATCCCCGATTTGTCTTGAGAGAGGTTCCTTCACTGCATCGAGAACGGCAACTCGTTCGAGCGCTTGTGCCTCCGCCGTTGCATACGCAAGAACGATGGGGAAACTGCTCCTGCGTTCTCCTACCCTCGCCGTATGCGCGATTGCAATGTCGACGACGATGCTGGCCCCGGCTCTGGTCGAGATGTTTCCTGACGCTGATAACGTTTCCGCTGTTCGGTATAGGGATGGGGAGCTCCGTTCAATAGATCGGTATCTAGAGCAGAACGCTGCGAATATGGACGTCGAGGGCAAAGCGGCCCTGGAAGACATGCGGGATGCTCTTTCGGGTTTCGTGTACGCGCCTATGCCTGCGGAGGGGTTTCGAAGCCTTGCGACGTACGAGCGCGCTCGAGGTGAGCTGGGCGCGGCAGATGCGACTCTCCTGCAATCGATCGGAATCGAGCCGGAGACTCCTTCTCGTGCGGAGGCGCGCGCCCTTCTGCTTGAGTCGATCGCGAGCTTGCCGGACCCCAAGGTTTACGAGTTAAGTACGAAGATGCCCCCATTAATCCTCCTTTCGTATCTCCAGGCAGCGCTTCCCTCCTTATTTTTGCTGTTGCCCGTGGTTGTCACATCGCTCGCGTGCACCCACCTGCAGTGTCGTTCCCTTCTGGTTCTCCAGATCCCCGCAACAGCGCATGTGCGTTTTCTGACGGCTGTTGCGCTGGCTCTCCTGCTTGGCTTGGTGCTGCTTTTGGTGTCGATGGTTCCCGCTGTCGTTGTGTCCGTGATTAAGAACGGTGCGGGTGGATCGGAGTATCCCGTCGCTCTCATTCGGGCGGGAGCTTCGACAACGTCCATGGTGGGGGAGGCGGTGTTGTGCAGTATTCCGTTGCTGGTCATGGCATACGGCGTGATTTCCGTCGTCGCTGCGTTGACAGCAGCGATTAGCCGCAACCCCGTTGTCACCGGAATGGTTTGCGCGGTTCTCTTGGTGTTGGGTTCGTTGAGCGCTCATGTTGAAAGCGTGGGCATGGGCGTCGCGCTGCTGGCTCCATTCGCCTCGTTTGATCCCGCTTCCCAGGTGGGGACGATTGGGTTCCTTGGGCGAGGGACGAACGCGATGCCTTTTGGAGAGGTCGTCGGCGCATCGGGCGCTCTGCTGGTGGTCTTGGGCGCCGTATCTCCGTTGATGGTGCGCCTGAGTGTTCCAAAGATCGAAAGGGGATGATCTCGATGATTGACCTTCAAACGCTGACGATCTCTTATGGAAAGAAGGTGCTCGTAGATTCGGTGAACGCTGAGTTTGCCCCGGGTACGGTCTACGGTCTCGTCGCTCCGAACGGGCATGGAAAGACGACGTTGCTGCGTGCGATGGCAGGTTTGCCGGGTCCTCGCGTGGACGGGAGCATCGTTCTGGATGAGGTGCAGGGTACGGGTGCGAGAGAGGTCCGTTCTATGATCTTCTATGCACCTGGTGAGGGGACGCTGCTGTATCCCGGATTGCGTGCGGAAGATCACCTCAAGATGGTTTGCGATATGTGGCCGCATGCTCGCGATATCGAAGAGATAGTGGAACAAACGCAGATAGGCGAGTTCGCGAAGATGAGGATCCGCACTCTGAGCCAGGGCATGAAGCAGCAGCTTACCCTGGCGATTGCGTATGCGACGGGCGCGCGGTACCTTCTATTAGATGAGCCCATGAACGCGCTCGACCCCAGCAGGGTGGACTTGCATTCCGAGATTCTCAGGAAGCTGGCCGATTCTGGTACGTGCATCATCATGTCATCCCACATCTTGGATTCGGTCGATAGGCTGTGCGATGAGATTCTGTTTTTGAAGGATGGGAGGCTCATTAGAAGCATTCCGCAAGATGATGCTGCGCCGAAGTCTCCTGGATCCCATTTCGCAAAGCCTGCCGGACGCGCCGAGGGTGCGCTAAGCACGTATCGGCGACTCTACGAAAAGGGCGGGTAGAAATGCAAGTTAAAAATCTATGTGGCCAATGTGATACCGTTGAACCCGCATATCGATATCGCTCAGCCATTCGCCTCGCCCCCGTCGCACGTATCTTCATCCGGTCTGTTACTTTTAATCTAACAATTCTTTGAGGAACGTAGGTGCTTCTAAATGTACTGTCGACTTCTTCTCAAACTAATCCTAAGAGACAGGGCCGTATGGATCTCTACGCTCGTTCTTGCCGCAGCCTTCTCCGTCCCCATCGCGTTCAATTCACCCATCTTCGGCCCCTTCTTTATGAAGCAGGGCATGCAGAGCTTTGTCGACGCATTCAATACGCGCGCAACCCAAGCCAACGGCAATATGAACGAGCGAGGAATCATCACGTTATCAGGGGCAATTTTGAGAAAGGAGATGTTTTCTATCCAAGACGTCCGTTAGGAGGACACAATGAAGAAAATCGTCGAAACCGGGATCACCAGGCGAGCCGCTATCGCCGCAGCGGCGGTTGGAGGAATCTCCCTACTGATGCCAAAAGGGGTGTTAGCGGCGGAATTTCAAACACTTGATCAGAATCGAATCGACTACTTCGTTCGCCCCGACCTCACTGAAAACCAGTTTGACGCGATGCTCCGCGAACGCGCGGAGGAAGAAGCTGCGCAAATCATCGAGCAAGCCCTCGCCGGGTACGATGGCGACGCACGAGCCGGGGGACGTCCGACCTACGACACGGTATACGGCAGCGTGGTAAACAAGAGCACTGGATGGCATGACGTCGCCGGACAGCCGGCGGGCGGCGTGCAGATATCGGGAGGTGGCTCTATCTTCGTATCACCTTCCGGCGGCGGATCGGTCGGTGTGTCGGTATCCCTTCCCGGAGGAGTTGGCAGCGTGAGCGTTTCCATCCCGAAGGCAAATCGCTCCCTCAGCGTGACGGGGTACGCGGTCAACATTTCCGGATCGGGCTTCTACAAGGCGACGGCGAACGTGACCCACAAGATTCAACCCTACGTCGTCTATGAGACGACGAACGGGGTACGCAGGGTCTACGCAAAGATGGCCACCAACACGTTCTACAGCATGGCTCTCGGCAAGCGCAAAGTAGGCTGACATGAAGACCGGCTCCGCCAAAATACCCATTGCGCTGGCGTTATTGGTCGCGATAGCCGCAATCGCAGTCTCTGCCGTATCCATAAAAGATGCGAACACCTTGAAACATGGCATTTCCGAAGGGTTCCGCCTAGACGGAGTGTACCGAGACCACGAGACCGGCTTAACCCAGCTCTCCTTCCTTGGGGAAGACGAAAACAGGTGGCAAATCGTCGACAGCAATGGAAATGTGACCGACGGTTCATTTGAGACAACCGGCGATCCGAACATCTTCATGTTGGCCGACCAATCAGGAGATGATTACGGATTTGTCCACCTGGCTTACGCCTCCGCAGACGGAAACCAAGGAAGCCTTTATTTGAACACCGGAACGTCGGTGCTCGAATTTGACAAGGTAACCAGCGGCCCGGCTTTCGTCGTGCCTTAAATGCAAATCGAGTGTCATGAGAGAAGAGGGGACTGGCCTTGCCAGCCCCCTCTTCCTTTTACTGCCCAAGCGGGAATGCTCACCACTGCAGTTCGCGAACGTCAGACGCTTCCTCCGCCCGCGGCACTCGGCCAGGTACATGCTGATGATGACTTGATACGGCACCACTGTACGGGCGGACTCCGCCTTGAAGTAGTCGATGTTCTAGCCGTCGATGTTCATAGTGACGCGGCGGCGCACCTTCCCGATGTAGGGGTTCGGAACGCTGTCGGAGAAGTCGACCTCGGCGGGCATCTCCATAATCTCGTCCTTGCCATTCGTTTCGATAGCTCCAATACTGCCGTCCCTCTGTCCTCGTCGATTTTCTCGCCGAGATTATCCTGATGGTCGAGCCGCCATGCCTCTCGCAATGGCAAACCGTCAGCACCCACGATTCCAGAACGTTGAAATTTGCAACGTTCTACCAGTGCGTGGGTCGTTTTGAAGGTAATTCATGGGACCATTTGTCGGTAATCCGTGGGTCATTTTTCCTCGCGTTGTGCCGAAAAGACCGTGAACCTTTTGTGGGACACGCGGCGCCGTGGTACCATAGCCGAGTTTGTTGTCTTGGTCGGAAACCAAGACGCCTTATGCGCTGATCGGTAACCAGCGCCTGACTAATAAGGAGTCCTACCATGAAGCAGGGTATCCATCCCCAGTATGTCGAGTGCACGGTGACGTGCTCTTGCGGCAACACCTTCAAGACGCACGCTACCGTGTCCGAGATGAAGGTCGAGCTTTGCAACGAGTGCCACCCGTTCTACACCGGCCAGCAGAAGTTCGTCGACACCGGTGGACGCGTCCAGCGCTTCGCCGACAAGTTCGGTGGCGCCGCTGCCGCCCAGCTCAAGAAGGCCGAGGAGGCCAAGGCTGCCAAGGCCGCCAAGGCTGCTGAGGCCGAGGCTGCTCGCAAGGCCGCCGCTGAGGCTAAGGCTGCCGAGAAGGCTAAGCGTGCCGCTAAGTTTGCCGAGGAGGCTGCCAAGCAGGCCGCCGAGGCTCCCGTCGAGGAGGCCGCTGCCGAGGCCGAGACCACCGAGGCTGCTGAGTAAGTAGCTCGCCGCGGAAACACTCGCATTCATGGCATAAGGGCCGCGCATCCGTTTGGGTGCGCGGCCCTTTTCTTTTTATTGGTGCAAACTAACCTGTCCCCATGGCACCACATGGCGGAGAGGCGGCGTTTGCCCAGATAAAATCTGCCAAAATTACCCTGTCCCATTGTGGCAGGTTGGTCATAGTTATTACGTGGCGGTCGAGGTCGACCGTATAGGCCGCGCCTTGTTTGGCTAAAGTACAATCATCTGTGTTTAACTCGCCCGCAGCTGCACGGCGTGGGCGATGGCCAAAAAGGAAAACCACATGGGATTCATGTCAAAGCTGCTGTCCTTTGGATCCGATAAGGACCTTAAGCGCTACTACAAGATCGTCGACAAGATCAACGGTCTTGAGCCCCAGTTTGAGAAGATGACCGAGGAGGAACTCCGCGGCCAGACCGATAAGTTCCGCGAGCGTTACGCCAACGGCGAGTCGCTTGACGACATGCTCCCCGAGGCCTTTGCCACCGTGCGTGAGGCTTCCAAGCGCACCATGGGTATGCGCCACTTTGACGTGCAGCTCATTGGCGCCATGGCACTGCACGAGGGCCACATCGCCGAGATGAAGACCGGCGAAGGTAAGACCCTCGTCTCCACGTTGGCTGGCTATCTCAACGCTATTGCCGGCAAGGGCGTGCACGTCGTTACTGTCAATGATTACCTTGCCAAGCGCGACTCCGAGTGGATGGGCCGCATCTATAAGTACCTGGGCATGACCGTCGGTCTGCTCCAGAACAACATGCTGCTCGAGCTCAAGCGCCCGGCCTACCAGGCCGACGTCACCTACGGCACCAACTCCGAGTTCGGCTTTGATTACCTGCGCGACAACATGGTTACCCGTCCCGAGCAGCGCGTGCAGCGCGGCCACAACTACGCCATCGTCGACGAGGTTGACTCCATCCTGATCGATGAGGCTCGCACCCCGCTGATCATCTCGGGCGCTGGTACCAAGTCCGCCAGTACCTACAAGGACTTCGCGCGTGCCGTGCGTGGCCTTGAGCGCGGCGAGGACGTGTCGCACGACATGCTCACCGCCACCGAGGACGTGGAGCCCACGGGCGACTATGTCATGGACGAGGCCAAGCACACCATTGCCGCCACCGAGCGTGGCCTTAAGAAAATCGAGCGCCGCCTAGGCATCGAGGACATCTACGCCGATCTCTCGGGCCAGCTGGTCAACCACCTGCAGCAGGCGCTGAAGGCCCAGTACATGTTCCACCGCGATAAGCAGTACGTGGTTACCAACGGCGAGGTCAAGATCGTCGACGAGTTCACCGGCCGCATTATGGAAGGCCGCCGTTACTCCGAGGGCCTGCACCAGGCCATCGAGGCCAAAGAGGGCGTGCTCGTGCGCGAGGAGAACCAGACGCTGGCGACCATCACCCTGCAGAACTACTTCCGCCTGTATGACAAGCTCTCCGGTATGACCGGTACGGCACTCACCGAGGACGCCGAGTTCCGCGAGATCTACAAGCTGCCCGTTGAGGTCATTCCTTCCAACAGACCCGTGCAGCGCGTGGACCACGAGGACCTGGTCTACCGCACCATTCAGGCTAAATACAACGCCGTTGCCGACGACGTTGAGCGTCGTCACGCCAAGGGCCAGCCGGTCCTGGTGGGCACCGTCTCCATCGAGAGCTCCGAGAAGCTGTCTGCCGCCCTCACCAAGCGCGGCATCGCGCACGAGGTCCTCAACGCCAAGCACCACGAGCGCGAGGCCCATATCGTGGCCCAGGCAGGACGTTACGGCGCCGTGACCATCGCCACCAACATGGCCGGTCGTGGCACCGACATCCTGCTGGGCGGCAACCCCGACGAGCTGGTGCGCGAACGCCTGGAGTACGAGGGCCTGACCATGGAGGACGTGACGTCCGAGCAGCTCGAGCAGTTTAACGCCGAGGCCAAGGAGACCTGCAAGGCCGAGCGCGAGCGCGTGCTTGCCGCCGGTGGCCTGACCGTTATCGGCACCGAGCGCCACGAGTCCCGCCGTATCGACAACCAGCTGCGCGGCCGCTCCGGCCGTCAGGGCGATCCGGGCGAGACCCAGTTCTACCTGTCGCTCGAGGATGACCTCATGCGCCTGTTCGGCGGCGACAGGATGGACCGCGTCTCCAAGATGATGGTCACGGCCGACATGGGCGACGACATGCCCATCCAACACAAGATCATTTCCAAGGCCGTCGAGAGCGCCCAGCACAAGGTCGAGAGCATCAACTTCTCCATGCGTAAGAGCGTTCTTGAGTACGACGACGTTATGAACAAGCAGCGCCAGGTCATCTACGCCGAGCGCAACAAGATTCTGGACGGCAAGGACCTGACCGACCACATCACCGAGGTCATGCACGATACCGTGTACCGCTGCGTGCAGGAGTTCTGCACCAAGGACAGCCACGAGGGCGAGCGCGATCTTGAGGGCCTGCGTAAGTGGGTCGTCGAGCTGACCGGGCATATCGATACCCCTCAGTTCCCTGACGAGGACTTTGAAGCCCTGGCTGCCGATGTCTTGGCCTATGTTGAGAAGTGCTACAACATGAAGGCCGAGCGTCTGGGCGAGGACCTCATGCGCGAGCTCAATACCCAGGTCATGCTGCGCGTCATCGATACCCGCTGGATGAACTACCTGCAGGAGATGGACTACCTTAAGACCGGCATCGGGCTGCGCGGCTTTGGCCAGCGCGACCCGCTGGTTGAGTACAAGACCGAGGCTTATGGTGCCTTCCAGATGCTCGTCGACACCATGTACGAGGATTACCTGCGCACCGTCCTGCGCATCGAGATCAAGGCTGCCCCGCGTGCCGTGGAGCACAAGGAAGAGCCCGCGCTCGAGGGCGCGCGCTTCTCCGGTCCTGCCGAGGTCGATGGTGATAACGGCGACTCGGTGCTGCGCAAGCAGGCGCAGGTGCAGGCCCGCACGGCTGTCCAAGGCGGACCGGCTGCCGTCAACAACGGTGGCAAGGTGACCACCTATCGCAAGTCCGAGAGCGACGATCCGTACGTCAACGTGGGCCGCAATGACCTTTGCCCCTGCGGCAGCGGCAAGAAGTTCAAGTACTGCCACGGCAGGAATCGTTAATGGCTGAGGCTTTAGAGGTAACGCCCGCCGAGCTGGACGCGTTCGCGGACCGGCTCGGCGAGGTCGAGTCGTATCTTCATTTGGACGAAAAGCGCACGCGCGTGACCGAGCTCGAGGCCAAAAGTGTTGCCCCTGGCTTTTGGGATGACGCCGACGCCGCCCGTGCCACCATGGAGGAGATCGCGCGTACCAAGGAAGATATCGCTGCCGTGGACACCGCGCGCGGCGAGCTTTCCGATGCCCGCGCCGCGCTGGAGCTTGCCGAGGAGATGGGGGATGACCCCGACGCCGTCGCCCTTCGCGAGGAGGCTACAGCCACGGCTGAGCGCCTGGCCCGTGCCATCGATGAGCTTGAGCTTTCGAGCTGGTTTACCGGTGAGTTCGATCACGGCGATGCCATTGTGACCATCAAGCCCGGACAGGGTGGTCTGGAGGCCCAGGACTGGACCTTCATGCTCTTTAAGATGTACATGAAGTACTGCCAGCGTCGCGGCTGGAAGGTCACCATCAACGACTGTCCCGCAGCCGAGGTCATCGGCATCGACCGCGCGACCTTTACTGTCGAGGGCAAGGACGCATTTGGCATGCTGCGCGCCGAGGCCGGCGTCCACCGCTTGGTTCGCATTAGCCCCACCGACGACAAGAAGCGCCGCCAGACCACGTTTGCCGGCGTCGAGGTCATCCCCGTGCTACCCGATGATATCGACATCGAGATCAGTCCCGATGACATCCGCGTGGACGTGTACCACGCGAGCGGCCCGGGCGGCCAGGGCGTTAACACCACCGACTCCGCCGTGCGCGTGACGCATTTCCCCAGCGGCATTGTGGTCACCTGCCAAAACGAGCGCAGCCAGATCCAGAACAAGGCCGCGTGCATGCAGATCCTCAAGGCTCGCCTGTACGAGATTGAGCTTGAGAAGCGTGCCGAGGCGCTCGATGAGATCCGCGGACCCAAGACCACGATTGGTTTTGGCAACCAGATTCGCAGCTACGTGCTCTACCCGTACCAGATGGTCAAGGACCTACGCACGGGCGTGGAGACCAGCAACGTCGAGGCCGTTCTTGACGATGGCGATCTGGATCCGTTTGTGATCGGCTACCATCGCTGGGCAACTGGCAACGCCGATGCAGAGGCCCCGTCTGTCTAAACCCATAGGGTTGGCTTTGGGCAGATGTGGCCAATACGGACCCTGTGCGGGGGTGGAATTTGGTCGGCGAATCGGTAAAATCGAATACAAGAAGAAGCTCAAAGCGCATCCGTTTGGGTGCGCTTTTTTGAGGGAGGCAGCATGGCATATCGTCTGGACATCAAGCGCATTCTTTCGATGAACTTCTTTCGCGATCTGCCCCAGATTATGTTGGGGTGCGCTCTGGCCGCTATTGCGACCGACCTGTTTTTGATTCCCAACGGCCTTGCTGCCGGTGGCGTTACGGGCCTTGCCACCATTATCCAGGCGGTCGGCGCCTCGCATGGTATATCGCTTCCCGTCGGTATCCAGACCATCGTGATGAATGCCTTGCTGCTGCTGGTCGTTATGCGCGAGGGCGGCATGTTCTATGTGGTGCAGACCGCGACGGGCTTTGTGCTGCTGGGCTTCTTTACCGATCTGTTCGCTCCGTTTGTGGCGCCGTTGGCACATGCCGATCTGATGCTGCCCGCTATGTGGGGCGGCATTATCACGGGCATCGGCTACGGCATGGTGCTGCGCGCCGGTGCCAACACCGGCGGCTCCGACACGATCGGCCAGATCATCTCGCGCAATACGTCGCTACCGGTGGGCTCCACCGTCATGGCGATCGATGTTGCCGTGTGCGCGCTGTCGGCCCCGGTCTTTTCGGTCGAAAACGCGCTGTATGCAGGTCTTTCGATGGTGATCAGCGGCTACGTGATCGATGCTGTGGTCGATGGCGGCAACAAGCGTCGTATGGTGCTCATCATCTCGGACAACTTCCCCGATATCGCGGCCGACATCATGTATGGCCTGGGCCGCGGCTGCACCAAGTTAAAGGCGACCGGTATGTATTCGGGCGCCGAGAAGCCGGTGATTATGGTCATCGTGAGCCGTCGAGAGCTCAACACCCTGAAGACGATCGTGCGCGAGCGCGATCCTCACGCCATTGTGACGGTTGCCGATGTTACGGAAACCTTTGGCGAGGGATTCAAGGACATTAACGCGTAGGGCAGGCTGCGCCCCATCCAAAAGACGTTCACATTGATAAACCGTTTCATCAGCTGGTCTGCCTGCTAAATTGCTCAAATAATGATAAAAAGTCTGGTAAAGCCATCAGTTTCCAGCATAATGAATGACGTACGTGCATTGCGGCTGTGTTGGGATTACCTTCTGTGCCGTGCGCATTTTGTCTAATGAGGATGAAAGGAAGGCACAATGAGCGACGAAGAGCTCAAAAAGGTTGCCAACGAGGTAAGGAAGGGCATCGTCACCGGCGTGCACGCTGCCAAGTCCGGCCATCCGGGCGGTTCGCTCGGCGCTGCCGACATCATGACCTATCTGTACTTTGAGGAAATGAACGTCGACCCGGCTGATCCCCACAAGGCCGACCGCGATCGCTTTGTGCTCTCCAAGGGCCACTGTGCTCCGGGTCTGTACGCCGTGCTCGCCGAGCGTGGGTTCTTCCCCAAGGAGGATCTCGAGACGCTGCGCCATATCGGCAGCCACCTGCAGGGCCACCCCAACATGAACGACACCCCGGGCGTCGATATGTCCACCGGCTCGCTGGGCCAGGGCATCTCCGCCGCCGTGGGCATGGCGGTTGCCGCCAAGCACTGGGGCGATGACTATCGCACCTACGCCCTGCTGGGTGATGGCGAGAGCGAGGAAGGCCAGGTCTGGGAGGCCGCCATGTTTGCCGGCAACCAGCAGCTCGATAACCTTTGCGTGATCGTTGACCACAACGGCCTGCAAATCGATGGTCCCGTCGAGGAGGTCAACGACCCCATGCCGCTGGCAGACAAGTTCCGCGCCTTTAAGTTCCACGTGGTGGAGCTTGCCGACGGCAACGATTTCGATCAGATCCGCGCCGCCTTTGCCGAGGCCCGCGCCACCAAGGGCCAGCCGACCGCCATTATCGCCGAGACCATGAAGGGCAAGGGCGTTTCCTTTATGGAGAACCAGGTGGGTTGGCACGGCAAGGCCCCCAACGATGAACAGTTTGAGCAGGCCATGGCAGAGCTCACGGCCGCCGGAGAGGAGCTCTAGGATGGCAGACGTCAAGAAAATCGCCACGCGCGTAAGCTACGGCGAGGCCCTCGTCGAGCTCGCCAACGAGCACGACGACTTTGTGGTCCTCGACGCCGACCTGGCTGCTGCCACGCAGACCGGCAAGTTTAAGGCCGCCTGCCCCGATCGTTTCTTCGATGTGGGTATCGCCGAGAGCAACCTGATGGGTGTTGCCGCCGGTATCGCGACCACCGGCCGCGTTGCCTTTGCGAGCACCTTTGCCATGTTCGCCGCCGGCCGCGCCTTTGAGCAGGTCCGCAACTCCATCGGCTATCCGCATCT
>ERZ772816.39-NODE-39-length-128217-cov-11.923542_pt1 | contig 128217 bp, 88 predicted proteins | sample MGYA00511359_ERZ772816 | MGnify/ENA primary metagenome ERZ772816 (study PRJEB29015, sample SAMEA2737710) | human gut metagenome | biome: human gut; feature: human-associated habitat; material: faeces | place: China | collected 2012 ...
AGAAAATGAAAGATATTCCTTTCTACAAGTTAGGAAACTTCTTGTTCGATACCCAAAAACAAACGTTGGCTATCGGCGACAAGGTTACGAAACTTACCACGAAGGAATGCGAATTATTAAGTTTGTTGTGCGCCCACGCAAATGAGATCCTTGAGCGTAACTACGCCTTGAAGACAATCTGGGTAGACGATAACTATTTCAACGCTCGTAGCATGGACGTTTATATCACAAAATTACGTAAATTGTTGAAAGACGATCCGGGTATCGAGATCATCAACATCCACGGCAAGGGTTATAAATTAATCACTCCTTCCGGGGAGGAACAAGCCCGTGAGGAAGGCATACAAGTGCTTTAATTCACTTGAACAATAACGACAGAAAAGGCTGGCTTACATTTAGCCAGCCTTTTTTATACTTTCTTTCTTTTCCAGACTAAGAAGATCCCGAAAACGTTCAGTGTAACTAGTAGCCCCAAAAGTTGAGAAAAACCGGAGGAAAGACCAAACCCTTCCGGAGCTACAAAAATATAGGTAGAACATACCGCCGTCATGAATAAGGCGGGAATCAAGGTTATCACATATAATTTCTTTGCTTGTACCAAATATACGGTTAAGGCCCATAGGGTAAATACTGCCAACGTCTGGTTACTCCATGCGAAATAACGCCAGATCATATCGAAGCCATCCTTATCTTTTTGACTATATAATAAGATTCCTATCGCAACGATAAACATGGGAATACAGATCATCAGACGTTTGACCACCGTTTTTTGCTCCATATGCAGGAAGTCTGCGACAATCAGACGAGCCGAGCGGAAAGCCGTATCGCCAGAAGTAATCGGAGCTGCTATCACACCCAGTATCGCTAATACACCTCCGACAGCGCCCAGCCACTCTTTCGTGATACTGTCTACTACGACAGCGGCATTGTTCTCCTCCATTCCGTTATTATGGAAGAAATACGTAGCGGCGGCGGCCCAGATCAAGGCTACGATACCTTCGGTAATCATCGCTCCGTAAAATACGGGACGGGCGTATTTCTCACTTTTCATGCAACGGGCCATCAATGGACTTTGGGTAGCATGAAAGCCAGAGATAGCGCCACAAGCGATACTAACAAACATGATCGGAAAAATAGGCAAGCCTCCCGGATGCGTATTACTAAGTCCATCCGTAATCTCAGGTAACGGCGGCTGGTTAATAAATAACATAACCAAGATACCTACGGCCATAAATAGCAAAGCGATGGCGAATAATGGATAGATCTTTCCGATAATCTTATCAACAGGTAATAGAGTAGCCAGTATATAATAAATGAATACGACGATAATCCAGAACGTAGCATCTAGATATTCCGGAGTCAGTTTAGCCAGCAACCCTGCAGGCCCAGCTACGAAAACAGCACCCACCAAGATCATCAAGATAACCGTAAAGCCCCGCATAAATTGCTTAAAGTTGTTCCCCAGATACCGTCCGATCAATTCAGGAAGACTTTCTCCATCATGCCGCAACGAAAGCATTCCCGCCAGGAAATCATGGGTAGCGCCCGCAAATATACTTCCCAATACGATCCAAAGGAAAGAAGCTACCCCAAATTTAGCCCCCATGATAGCGCCGAAAATAGGTCCCAGACCCGCTATATTCAAAAATTGGATCATGAAAATCTTCCAAGTAGGCAAGGGTATATAATCAACACCATCTTGTTTTGTGAAAGCGGGAGTAACCCGGGAGGGATCTACGCCAAACACCCGCTCGACAAATTTACCATACGTAAAATATCCAACGATAAGGGCTATCAGACAACATGTAAAAGTAATCATGGTTTTCTAAAGAATTAAATTGTCAAAGGAAAAGGTATATACGAGAAAACCGTACCAAGGGCATTCTAACGAGTAATTGTCAGAATGCCCTTAGTGCGGTCTTCGTATGAATCAATTAATTAAGTAAACGCTTAACCGTCTCGGAAATCATCCGTCCTTCGGCTCTTCCTGCCAATGCTTTTGAGGCTACACCCATTACCTTACCCATATCTTTCGGGCCAGCGGCACCGACTTGAGCGATAATAGCTTTCAATTCTTTCTCCAATTCCTCGGCAGACATTTGTTGAGGTAAATATTTCTCAATCACTTTTACTTGCTCCAACTCAACATCCGCTAGGTCTTGACGGCCCTGTTGCACATAAATCGTAGCGGAATCTTTCCCTTGTTTCACCAACTTCTGCATGATCTTCAAGGCATTCGCATCCGTCAGCGTATCATTGGCTCCCGGAGCGGTTTTCGCTTCCAAGAAAAATTTCTTTACATTTCTCAATGTCTCCAAGGCGACTTTATCTTTCGCCTTCATAGCGTTTTTAATGTCTTCACTGACTTGTTCAAATAAATCCATATCCTTATTATATTATTAACTATCGGAAACTGATCACTTGTTTACCCCCCCGCTGAGAATCTTGGCGAGATTGGTTAGCCGGTTGCTTCGCCGTTGTCGGAGCCGATACTTGAATATCCTCTCCCGCTACTTTGGAACGGGCACGGGCTACGATCTTCGGATCCCGGTTATAAGTCGGATTATCCTCTATCAAAGCGATCAAGGCATCATCGTCCAACTCTTCCTGAGTCAAAACTACCGCTTTCGCACGAGAGGTAAAACGACCCACCTTTTGTGCGGAAGCACCATAATATTTACCAATCAAATCACGCTCCTTACGCTCTTTCTCGATTCGCTCTTCTTCTAAGCGCAATTCTTCTTCCGTCATCTGAGCGGCTTCATTCCTGCGTTTATCAGCGATCAATGGAATATCATCCATCGTAAATCCAGTAGCGAGGATCGTCATTTTCACTTTATTACCTAATGTATTATCCACGGCAGTACCCCAGATAACCTCTATATCACGGTTGAACTCGGACATAAAGTTATGCACGTCGTTCATCTCCTCCATGCGCAACTCGGCTTCCTCGCTGAAATATACGTTGAACAGGATTTTCTTGGCGTTCTTTACGTCGTTGTTGCTTAATAGCGGAGAATTCAGAGCGTCTTCCACCGCTTGGCGAACACGTCCTTCTCCTTCACCAAAACCATTACTCATCAAAGCGACACCACCATCTTTCATCGTGGTGTTAACATCGGCGAAGTCGAGGTTGATAATACCCGGAAGCGTAATGATCTCCGCGATACTCTTGGCGGCGATCGTCAAGGTATCATCGGCCTTGCCGAAAGCGTTCATCACGGAAAGGTCCGAATAAATCTCACGCAAACGCTCGTTATTGATCACCAATAAGGCATCCACGTTCTTCGCGATCTCCTCCACACCATTCAAGGCCTGTATAATCTTACGCTCACCCTCGAACAAGAAAGGAATGGTTACGATACCTACCGTCAATATTCCCATATCCTTCGCGATACGAGCGATAACCGGAGCGGCACCCGTACCGGTACCACCACCCATACCGGCGGTAATAAATACCATCTTCGTACCGTCGTTCAACATACCTCGAAGATCGTCCAGACTCTCCTCGGCCGCCATCATCGCACGTTCCGGCTTATTGCCCGCGCCCAATCCCTGAGTGATCTCACGTCCCAGCAATAACTTGATAGGAACATCCGAACGGTTCAAGGCTTGATTATCCGTATTACATAACACGAATGTAACATCGTGTATGCCCTCCTTATACATATGAGTAACAGCGTTTCCGCCACCGCCTCCAACACCAATCACCTTAATGATTTTGGGAGTATCCGTAGGATAATTAAAATTTAATATTGTATCGTCCATTGTCTTCCGGTTTTATTACATTCGTAGATCACGTTATTTACTCTCGTTATCATCGTCATCGAAGAGGGTTTTACCAAAGGTATCGATTCCTTTTGTCAACCGCCCGAACAAGCCGGGACCTTTTTTCTTCTCTTTCTTCGGCTTCTCCTTGACGGGTTCCGGTTCCGGAGTCGGTTCCACTGTCGGTTCAGGCTCAACCACCGGCTCAATCTTAGGCTCCGGTTTAGGAGGAATATATAACGCGCAATTCTTAGTTCCTTTCGCCAAGAGGCCGACGGCTACCGCATATTCGGGATTGCTGGCAACCACTAAATCACCACTAGCGACAATCCCCTTGCGAACCGCTGAATAGCGAACCTCCATCTTCAAGCGTTCGCTCATAACAGCCGGTAAATTCTTCAAAGCGGCGCCTCCACCCGTAATCACGATGCCGGCACCGAGAACGCTCATCAAGCCTGTAGCCTCCAGACGAGCATATACATTCTCTAAGATCTCATCCATACGGGCCTCGATCACGCCGTTCAACTCGGCCAGCTTAATCTCACGCAAGCCCATTCCATCCGCTAAACTCACTTGGATGGTCATATCATTATCCCGGTCCGCTTTCGCGCTACCATAAGTGATCTTCAAGCGTTCCGCCTCAGACTCTACGACCCTGAGATTGGTTATATCTTTTGTTATCAAATTACCTCCAAAGGGAACAACGGAAAGGCTGGCCAACTTACCACCCTTATAGACAGATATCGTCGTCACGCCGGCACCGAAACCGATCAAGGCGCAACCCAAGTCCTTCTCATTGTCGCTCAAGACAACATCTCCCAACGCAAGGGGTGACACCAGAATACCGGCGATCTCGATTTTCGCTTGTTCCGAGATGCTATTGACAATATTTAATTTCAAGGAAGGACGTCCAACAATCAACTTATAACGAGCCTCGATACGGCTACAAGGCACGCCCACCGGGTTGGACTCTGGCTTATCATCTAAAAAATAGGAAGGAGAAACCACGTCAAGAACGGTCAACATATCCGGACGATAATCCTTACACTCTTGATAAAGAGAGTCTATGATCTCCTCCGTAACCACTCCTTCCATTCCCAACACCTTGCAAACCGTATGCTCGATAGAACGGAGTGACTGGCCACCCAGTCCCACATATACCTGCCCGATCTTGGTCCCCCCCAGTTTATTCTCCAACTTGAGGATCAAGCGTTTTATCTTACTCGCCGTCTCCTTCACGTTATATACACATCCTCTTCGTATGCAGGTGCCGGAGTTCTCAACTTCGTAGGCGATGATTGAAAGAGCGCCCGTCGCATTCTTAGTCCCCACCATTCCTACCATATGGGAGGTACCTAGGTCAATAGCTGCTATAAAGTCTGTGTATGCCATATCATCTATTTTTTAGTACAAACAATCTGATTCTTATATTTTAAATTAATCATACTGTACTTTTCCCAACCCACTTTAGGGATCGCTTGTTCATAGAAAAGCTTTAAATTCGCAAGCTTTTCTTCGAATTCATCCAAAGTACCCAACATGATCCGGTGGTTACCCACTCTTGGAATAAGTTCTATATCATTATCCGGATAGACATAGATTTGTTCAATCTGGTCATTCCAGAACTCATTCTCTTGCAAAAATAATGCAAATTTGTATAAGTCGGTCACCGCAAGCTCTTTTTCCACATATCCACTCACAATTGGCACATGCGCAGCATACCGACGACTGATCGGCATGGTGGTTCCCAGATTATCCACGTAATAACTACCTCTTACGCCCATAATCCGGAGGATAGGCATCTTTTGCATGACCTCTAGCTTGATAATACCCGAAGGAGTCTTATACGCCTCCACTTGGGCGATCATCTCATTCTTAACCAATTCCGTCTCTATCCGATCCGTATTCACGTCGGCCATTGACCGCTTGATCGGATCTAGCCCGGCTTTCTTCAGTATAGACACAAGGTCACTCTCGCTCACGAAGTGTTTATCCAGACTGTCTTTCACCACGACTTGCAGATCTTGGCAAATAGAGTCCTGACGTATTTCCCGAAAGAAAAACGACACAAACACGATGTAACAGAACAACAACGTGGCTACTACTATGGAAATTATTCGGATCACGGTTTCCTTATTTGTTTACATAAAATCTCTTTTACAGGCTCCACCAAACGGTCGATATTACCGGCGCCTACCATTAATACTACCTCATATTTCCCGGCGGCAACCACGTCCAAAAGCTCTTCCTTCTTACACAGCGTCTTGGAAGGGATCGTCACCTTATCAAAAATGATCCGAGAGCTCACCCCCGGAATCGGTTCCTCACGAGCCGGATAGATATCCAGCAAGATCAACTCATCCAATAAAGAGAGACTCGCGGCGAAATCACCAGCGAAATCCCGGGTACGGGTATATAGATGCGGCTGGAAAATACCTGTCACCTTACGACCCGCATATAATTCCTTCACCGACAAGATACTCTGTCGCAATTCGGCCGGATGATGGGCATAATCATCGATCAATACCACTTGATCAGTCTTCAAATGGAAATCGAAACGGCGGCGAGGTCCGGCAAATGTAGCCATACCCTTTTTCAAATCCTCCGGTTTCACTCCGTTCAACCAAGCGATCGCCATAGCCGCTACCCCGTTCTCTATATTAACCTTTACGGGAACACCTAATTCCACATCAGGAATACGGATTTCCGGACCAACGAAGTCAAAGGTAATATTTCCGTCGCAAATACGAATATTTTCAGCGTAAAAGTCCGCTATTTCCGTAACGGAATAGGTATATTTCTTGACACCCTCCTGTAAACGGGGCGTTACGTTGATTCCCTTCTTGATCAGTAGACAACCATCAGGACGAATTAAGGAGGTAAATTTCTCGAAACTCTCCCGGTAAGCCTCCGCCGTACCGTAAATATCCAGATGATCTGGATCTGCGGAAGTAATCACTGCCATATAAGGAGTAAGCCAATGGAAAGAACGATCGAACTCATCCGCCTCGATCACGGTAAAGTCGCTCGTATCAGACAACATCAAATTACTCTCGTAGTTCTTTAGGATTCCTCCGAGGAAAGCATTGCAATCCACCGGCGATTGTTTCAGCAAATGAGCCAGCATAGAAGAGGTCGTTGTCTTACCGTGCGTTCCCGCCACGCATAAACCCCGGCTGCTTTTCGTGATCTCTCCCAAGACACGTGCCCGCTTCATCACCTCAAAACCGTGCGCCCGGAAATAGGTCAATTCCGTATGCGACTCCGGGACCGCCGGCGTATAAACCACCAGCGTATCATCGGGCGACTTGAACGTCTCCCCGATCAAAGCTACATTATCCTCATAGTGAATATCGGCTCCCTCCTTTTTCAACTCCTCGGTTAAATCGGAAGGGGTCTTATCGTATCCGCCCACTCGTTTTCCCTTAGCGAGGAAATAACGGATCAAGGCACTCATCCCAATGCCCCCGGCACCTACGAAATACACCGCTGTCACTTTATTTATATCCATATTCCTTATTTCTTATCTATAATCTTAACAATCTCATCCACGATACGGTCTGCGCTATGGCGTTGCGCCAAGGTCTCGATATTACGGCTCAACGTACGCAAACGTTCATCGTCATGAACTATCTTCAAGGCAGTAGGCACCAAATCCTTTTCCGCGTCTTTATCGGCGATCATAACGGCGGCATCCTTATGGACCAAGGCCAAGGCATTCTTGGTCTGATGATCTTCCGCCACATTCGGCGAAGGCACCAAGACCACCGGTTTTCCTAATAAGCAAAGCTCCGAGATAGAACTAGCCCCCGCACGGGATATCACCAAATCGGCCGCTGAATAAGCATAATCCATACGGGTAATAAAGTCTGAGCACCAAACCGGCATTCCCCGGTACGCCTTCAAATGCATGGAAGCGTCGCTGTAATAATACCTACCGGTTTGCCAAATAACCTGTACATCCGAGGCGAAGAACTTATCCAGATCCCCTTGAATACTCCGGTTAATCGTCCGTGCGCCAAGGCTACCACCTACCACAAGGATCGTTTTTTTCTCCGGAGAAAGCCCGAAGAACGCCAACGCCTCCTCTTTCTTACTCAGCGCCTCTTCCAAATCCTGTCGCACCGGATTTCCCGTAATCACGATCTTATCCGCCGGAAAGAACTTCTCCATGCCCTCGTAAGCGACACAAATCTTGCTCGCTTTCTTCGCCAACAACTTATTGGTCACACCGGCATATGAGTTTTGTTCCTGTATCAACGCAGGAACACCTTGCGAAGCCGCCATCCATAAAGTCGGTCCACTGGCATAACCGCCCACGCCGACCGCTATATCCGGCTTGAACTCACGGATCGTCTTCCTCGCCAAGCGCAAGCTTTTCGCTAAACGAGCCATGACCTTCACGTTGTTCATCAAGTGGGCACGATCAAACCCACTCACTGGTAAACCTACGATTTTATAACCAGCTGCCGGAACCTTATCCATTTCCATGCGGTCTTCCGCCCCCACAAATAAGATTTCCGCATCCGGAAAACGTTTCTTGAAAGTATTAGCGATAGATATGGCCGGGAAGATATGGCCTCCCGTACCACCACCACTTATTATGATCCGGTACTTTCTCATACTTTTGACTCTACAGTTATCGTTTCGACAGCCGATAGCGGATTATCTTCTTTCTCTCCCTCGACCGCCTGATTTATTGTCTCTCCGGATGGCTCGTCGGAAGGATTCTCTGGATTCTCCGTATCCTCCTCTTCCTCATCCTCATTTCCGATATTGGCTCCAAAACGACTTACGCTCAATATGATCCCGAAATAGATACAAGATATAAGCGTAGACGTACCCCCCCGGCTCACCAACGGCATCGGTTGCCCGGTAACGGGCACTAAATTCACGGCTACCGCCATATTCGCCAAGGCTTGGACTACCACCAGCAACCCACATCCCAACACTAGGAATTTCGGGAATGATTTATCACATTTCCGGGCGATCATCCCGACCCGCACTAGCAGCATTATATAAAGCAACAGTACAAAGATCCCCCCAACGATACCCAGTTCCTCTATGATAATCGCATAGATAAAATCTGAATACGCCTGTGGCAGGAAGTCACGCTGTTGGCCATGTCCGGGCATCTGTCCTAATACGCCTCCCCTAGCAATAGCTATCTTCGCATGAGTTACCTGATAATTATCATCGGTTATCTTATACGTACCACTCTCATCCAAATTATCCTTATGCCCGTCGAAGAAACGCTCCAAACGCCCCTGCCAAGTAACGAATCGATCCGGCAAATACTGAGTAATAGCGGCTGGCGTAAACTTAAGCAACACCAAGAACAACACCAACGCCAACATCAAGATGCCCGCCAGCTTCGCCAACTTACCAAATGGCAACTGACCGATAAACATCATCAGGAAACAAACCCCGAATAGCATAAACGCCGTAGAGAAGTTCTCCGGCAGAATCAAGACACAGGTCAGTCCTACCCCAATCAGTATATACTTAAAAATCTGGTTCTCCGTTAATTTCCCCCGCTTACTGAGCAAGAAAGCGACAAACACGACACAAGCCAGCTTCCCGAACTCCGAAGGCTGGAACTGTATTCCCATGATTTCCAGCCATCGATGCGCATCATTAGCGTCCACGCCGATAAAGGGCGTCACGATCAACATCAACATCGAGACCGGCAATAATATAATAAACGCAGAGAAGAAACGACACGGTATATTATGTAACAGCAATACCATGACGAAACCCCCCAATAAAAAGGTGGCGTGCCGTACGATAGGCGCCCAGTGATTCGCGTTCTTATAAGCGATCGTACTGGTCGCGCTGAACACCTCCACCACCGATATAAGACACAGGAACATGAAGATGATCCATATCACCCGGTCGCCCTTAAACAGTTTACTCGCCAGATCCATTTTATCCTTTATTACAAATTACGTACGCAAGCCTTGAACTGATCGCCCCGATCCTCATAGCTCTTGAACAGGTCGAAGCTGGCGCAACAAGGAGAGAGCAATACCGTATCTCCCTTATGAGCCATCTTATAAGCTTTCGCCACAGCCTCCTCCATCGAGCGGGCGTCTTCAATATTCGCCACTTTCCCGTCGAAGAACGCATGCAGTTTCGTATTATCCACACCCATGAAAATCAATGAATGTACCTTCTTATTCACTAATTCCTCGATCTCCGAGTAATCATTCCCTTTATCCGTGCCCCCTAAGATCAAAACGACCGGAGTCGTCATGCTCTGCAAGGCATACCAACAAGAGTTTACGTTCGTAGCTTTCGAGTCATTGATATAATCAACACCACGCACGCGAAGCACCTTTTCCAAACGGTGCTCAACACCCGTGAAATCACTGAGTGAGGCACGTATTTTCTCATCATGAATGTCCACGATCTTGGACGCTATCCCCGAAGCCAAAGAGTTATACAGGTTATGCGTACCAGTCAATGCCAATAGGTCTTGTTCCATCGTAAATGTTCCGTTTGCCGTTTCAATAACTACTTGATTATTTTCCGTATATCCCTTCACGCCGTTCTCATGTGTCTCGGCGAATGGGTAAAGAGTAGCCTCAGGATGCCGTTTGGCGATCTCACGGGCTATGATCGGGTCATCGTTCCAGAAAATGAAGGCGTCGTCCTTCGTCTGATTTTGCAAGATGCGGAACTTAGCGTCTACATAATTCTGCATCTCATAGTTATAACGGTCCAGATGATCCGGTGTTATATTCAATATAATAGCGATATCCGCTCTAAAGTCGTACATATTATCCAGTTGGAAACTGCTCAACTCGATCACGTAGACCGCATGTGGATCTTCCGCAACCTGAAGCGCCAAGCTGTTTCCGACATTTCCGGCCAAGCCCACGTCCACGCCCGCTTCTTTCAGTATATGATACGTAAGCATCGTCGTTGTCGTCTTGCCGTTGCTACCCGTGATGCAAATCATCTTCGAGTCCGTATACCTTCCGGCAAACTCGATCTCGGAGATGATCGGCGTACCTTGCTTCTTCAATAACTGTATGATAGGAGCCTTGTCGGGAATACCCGGGCTCTTGACAATTTCGTCGGCACTCAAGATGTCGGCTTCGGTATGCTGTCCCTCTTCCCAACGAATCCCGTGGTTGTCCAGCATCTCCTTATACTTAGGTTTGATAGACGATTTATCGGACACGAACACGTCGAATCCTTTCGCCTTCGCCAAGACAGCGGCTCCCGCGCCACTCTCCCCGGCCCCTAATATAACCATTCTCTTACTCATCTTTTATCTCATCTTTAACGTAACTATCGTCATAACAGCCAAAATAATACCGATCAACCAGAAACGGACCACGATCTTCGATTCAGGCACGACATTGAACGGCTTTTGGATCAACGCCTGTATACCCGCGTTTCCCGGTTTCTGGAAATGATGGTGTAAAGGAGCCATCTTGAAGATACGGCGACCTTCCCCATACTTCTTCTTCGTATATTTAAAGTAGGCCACTTGCAACATGACCGATATATTCTCCACCAAGAAAATACCGCAAAGGATCGGAATCAACAACTCCTTACGGATGATGATCGCGAAAACGGCGATAATACCTCCCAAGGTCAAGCTACCCGTATCTCCCATAAATACTTGGGCCGGATACGAGTTGTACCATAAGAAACCGACCGTGGCACCGATAAAGGCAGCGGCATAAACCACCAACTCCTCCGCACCGGGTATAAACATGATATTCAAGAACGAGGCGAACTCAAAGTGGGATGACATATAGGCCAAAATACCGAGCGCCACCCCGATGATCGCCGATGTCCCGGCAGCCAAGCCGTCCAATCCATCCGTCATATTGGCTCCGTTCGACACGGCAGTCACCACAAAGATCACCATCAGCACGAACACCAGCCATGCGGCCTCCTCCTTATAATCGCCTGCCCAGTTCACCAAGTTGGCGTAATCGAAATTATTGTTTTTCAAGAACGGGATGGTCGTCTTTGTCGACTTGGTCTCCACCGTATGATAACGCACCTCCTCGATCACGTTATCATGGCGCACCTCCATATTCTCCTTGATCACCACGTCCGGGCTCATGAACAATACCAAGCCAACGATCAGGCCCAGTCCTACCTGCCCGACGATCTTGAAACGTCCGTGCATACCTTCCTTGTTTTTCTTGAATACCTTGATATAATCATCCGCGAATCCCAAGGCACCCAGCCAGACCGTAGTCACCAACATCAATATCACATAGATATTATTCAGCTTGGCACACAGTAAAGTCGGGATCAATATAGCGATAATAATGATAATACCTCCCATCGTCGGCGTTCCCTTCTTGCTCATCTGGCCCTCCAGCCCAAGATTTCTCACCGTCTCGCCGATCTGCAACATTTGCAACTTATCGATGATACGCCGGCCGATCGCCGTAGAGATGAACAAGGACAAGATCAAGGCCAATCCCGAGCGGAAAGATACGTACTTAAACATACCCGCTCCCGGGAAATCCAACTGATCCAAATAATTAAAAAGATAATAAAGCATGTCGTCTTAAATATTATGATTGTTGTGTCGAAAAAATCTCGCGTAACTTCTCACGGTCGTCAAAGTGATGTTTCACCCCCTTGATCTCCTGATAGTCTTCGTGGCCTTTTCCGGCAACAAGGATCACATCCCCTTTCTTCGCCAACATCGTAGCGGTCTTGATCGCTTGCGTACGGTCCGTGATACATAAGGCACGTTCCATATCCATTTTCGTCAATCCGGCTACCATATCGTTAATAATATCATCCGGTTCCTCAAAGCGCGGGTTATCGGAAGTCAGAATTACCTGATCGCTCAGCTTGACAGCCTCTTTCGCCATCAGCGGGCGTTTCCCCTTGTCCCGGTTTCCCCCGGCACCCACGACGGTAATGATACGTCCTTTCCCATCCAATACCTCATGAATGCCATTCAGTACATTCGTCAAGGCATCCGGCGTGTGAGCGTAATCCACGATCGCCGTATAACCGAGCGGAGACTGGATCGTCTCGAAGCGACCGGATACGGAGCGAAGCGTGCTCAGCACGATCAACACCTCCTCGGGATCTTTCCCCAAAGAAACCGCGGCTCCGTACACGGCTAGTAAGTTATAAGCGTTGAAACGTCCCACGAAATGCACCATAACCTCCCGACCGTTAATGATCAAGTCTGTACCCTCGAAATGAGATTCCAATATCTTTCCCTTGAAATCGGCCAAGGTACGCAAGGAATAGGTCAGCTTCTTCGCCTTCGTATTTTGCAACATCACCAAGCCGGATTTATCATCGGCATTCGTCAAGGCAAAAGTCCCGGCAGGCAGGTCATCGAAGAATTTCTTCTTCGCTTTCAAGTAATTCTCCACGGTCTTATGGTAATCCAAATGATCGCGGGTCAGGTTCGTGAAAATCCCCCCGTCGAAAGACAAGCCGCTGATGCGCCGCTGATCGATCGAATGAGAGCTAACCTCCATAAAAGCATACTCACATCCGGCCTCTACCATCCGGGCCATCAAGGAATGAAGCGTAAGCGGGTCCGGTGTCGTATGATCCGTCGGTACCGCCTCGCCATCTATATAATTACATACCGTGGAAAGCAATCCCACCTTATGTCCCATCTTCCGGAACATCTCATATAATAAAGTAGCGATCGTAGTCTTCCCGTTCGTACCCGTCACGCCTACCAACACCAATTTCCGGGAAGGATCACCATACCAGCGGGAAACCAAAAGACCCAACGCCTCCGCCGAATCCTTCACCACGATAAACGAGCATCTCCCCTCCAAATAGGACGGAGCCTCCTCGCATACGATAGCGACAGCTCCCTTCTCTATGGCGCTGTCCATATAGGCATGGCCATCCACGGCCGTACCTCTCACAGCGACAAACAAAGACCCTTTCGTCACCCGACGAGAGTCTGATTGAATATTCGTGATATCCACATTATCCGCCCCCATCAACATAGGAGCTTCCAACGCACCGATTAAATCCCTTAGTTCCATACCTATTTCAATGTTAATAATACGGTCTGCCCCTTAGACACTCGCTGTCCGGGTTGAATACTCTGCGAAACGACCCGTCCGACACCCGACAAAGAGACACGCAGACCGGCTTGCTCCAACAAGAAAACCGCATCTTTAGCCCCCATGCCGACTACCCGGGGTACCAGTCCCTCACGAATCGTCAGATCGCTTAATTTCACCTTATTCTCTTCTTGCTCGGCGGAGGCTACGACCCACTTTGTCTCCAAACTGTCCGTATCCGCCTTAATATCCAATTCATCTAATACGTCCTCTACCGCCCTCAGATCGCCACCTTTCACACGAGGTACCATCACGGCCATCGAATCCCGTTCCATATCCCGGACATCGAACGACATATGGCTGGCGTATATCTTCTCGGCGATCGCACGCACCACGCCTCCCGACATCGTACCGCCCGAAGGATAACCAATACGGGGACGGCGGATCACCACGATACAAGAATACTTCGGATGATCGGCCGGGAAATAGCCACAGAAAGAGACTTGGTGCCCGCTCGTACGGTAGACACCGCCCGTAGCGATCTGCGCCGTACCGGTCTTTCCGGCGATCCGGACAATATCCGAATGAACCGCCTTACCGGTCCCTTTCTCCACGACTCCCAGCAACATATCTTTTATCAACGCCAGTGTATGATCCGAGCAGATCGAAGAGTTGATCACCTCCGTGGAAAAACTCTGCACGGTCTTGCCGTTATGTAAGATCTCTTTCGTAAACATCGGGCGAACCATTTCCCCGTTGTTCGCGATCGCGTTAAAGAACGCCAACGTATTGATCGGCGGTACCTGCGTCTCGTAGCCGAACGACATCCAAGGCAAAGTGGTCTTGGACCAATAACGGGTCGTATCATCCGGACGACGTATCTTGGCACGTCCCGCCCCCGGTATCTCCAAACGAAGATCCGCGTTCATACCGATACGGTACAGTCCCTCCACGAACTTTGTCGGGTTATCCGAATAACCTTTCAGGATCGTCTTGGCCACACCGATATTGGAGGAATACCAAATCGCCTGCTCCACCGAGATCCGGCCGTATCCACCTTTATTCATATTATGGTCCGTCATGCGGGCACCCTTATACATATATATACCATTGCCTACATCGACCGTATCTCCCGGATTGCATAAACCATCCTCCAAGGCCACCATGATAGAGGCCACCTTGAAAGTAGAGCCCGGCTCGATCTCGTCCGCTACGGCATGATTCTTCGTCTCGCCATATACGCCCTCACGGATACGCCCCATATTCGTAATTGCCTTGATCTCTCCGGTCTCGACCTCCATCACGACAGCCGTACCAGACTCGGCATCGATCGCCTTCAATTTATCGACCAGCGATTTCTCGGTTATATCCTGTATATTAATATCGATCGTGGTACGGATATCCATGCCATCCACCGGGTCCACCTCAATCACGTTCGTCCAGCCTCCACCGACACGGCGAACGGAACTCAACCCGGCCTGCCCCCGCAGGAGCGAATCGTATTGCAACTCCAATCCATTCTTCCCCTTCGTAGTTCCACCCTCCTCGATCTCTCCGTAGATATCACCGATCGTACGAGACGCCAAGGTCCCGAAAGGTTTCTGGCGCTGCACCATCTCCTTCGTATAAAAACCGCTCTTATAACGTCCCAGACGAAGGAACGGGAACTTACGGATCTCCTTCAAGTCCGAATACGAGACCTTCCCTGCGTAAATCGGGAACTGGCGGCTTTTACCGCTCAGCCCTTTCAGCAGATAAGCCTTATAGCCCGCCGGCGTACGATCCTTCAATTTACGGGAAAGATAAAACGCCAACGAGTCCACCCCGTCCTTCTTGGACGTCTTGAACGTATCCAGCCAATTATACTTGGCATCCTTAGCCGGAGTATACGCATCCGCCTTAAAGTCGATATACATATAATAACGAGGCACGCTGGTAGCCATCAACTTACCGTCCGACGAATAGATATTGCCACGTCCGGGCAACACCAAACGGTTCGGTCGTTTCTGGCTCTCGGCCACCTTCATCCATTTATCCCTCTCCACGAAGGCCGTATCAAAGGCACGGAACAGGATTCCTACGGCCACAAGCCCCAGCAACAGCACGACCACGAAGTAACAGAATAAAATCCGGCTACCTTTAGGCTCTATTTCTTTCGGTTCGTTTTCTTCAGACATACCCATTTACACCTTATCTCACTTATATAACTCATAAGGAGGGGTTTTCGCACCCTCCAGATCAATACCTTGCTCCTCGATCAGCAACTCGATTTGCGATTGGCGGCTATTGCCGGTCAACTCGGATGAGATCGACAACGCCTCGAAACGCACATCCCTCAATTGCTGTTGCAACCGGTCGATCTCACGCAACTTTTGCATACAAGTATACCGGTTACCGATAAAGAAAAACGCCAACACGACAAGTAACACGATCATGCGCGTATGCCTCAAGATAAAATCCTCTTTCAGCACGCCGCCACCGAGTATATACCAGAACGAAAGACGCTTCTCCTTCTTCCTCGTTTTCTTATGTTGTCCGTTTTCTTCCATATCTATTTCTCCTTATACCTTCTCAGCGATTCTCAACTTGGCGCTCCGGGAACGGGGATTCCGCTCCACCTCCTCGTCGGTCGGGACGATCACCTTATTATTGACCAAGCGGAAAGGCGATCGCACGTTCCCGAAGAAATCCTGCTCGCACTTCCCCTCGAAGTTTCCGGTCTTCAAAAAGTTCTTTACCAGACGATCTTCCAAGGAGTGATACGTGATAACCACCAATCGTCCTCCCGGCCTCAACACCCGCAAGGTACTCCGCAGCATCTCTTTCAGCGCCCTCATCTCATCGTTCACCTCGATACGAAGCGCCTGAAAGACTTGCGCCAAGAATTTCTTCTCCTTATCCTTTCCCGTAAACGGCTTGATCACCTCCAAGAAGTCCCCGATCGTCTCTATCTTCTTTGTCTCACGGGCTTTCACCAGCACAGAGGCTAATTTCCGTGACACCTTCAGCTCGCCATATAGATAAAACACATCGGCCAACGCCTCCGCCGTATAATTATTCACGATATCGGCGGCGGTCTGCCCCGCACGCGTATTCATCCGCATATCCAACGCCCCGTCGAAACGGAAAGAGAAACCGCGATCCTTATCGTCGAAATGATGGGAAGAGACACCTAAATCCGCCAACAGACCGTCTACCTCCCCGCTTTCTCCATAGTAACGCATAAAATTATACAAATAACGGAAATTACTGCGCACGAAAGTGAATCGTGGATCTGCCGGGACATTATGCTCGGCGTCCGCATCTTGGTCAAAGCCGTAAAGTTCGCCCTCGCTACCCAACCGTTTCAATATCTCGCAGGAATGTCCTCCACCGCCAAACGTAACATCCACGTAAATCCCGTCGGGACGGATATCCAATCCCTCCAGACTTTCCCGCAGCATTACCGGTACATGATAGCAACTATCTTTTTCTTCCATTCGTCGTTCTTACGTTAAACTTCCTCTTAAAATAAAGCGCCGTACTCCTTTGATACGCACGCACATGCCTTATCGGTGGGTAAAAGTACACATTTCCAAAATTACCCGCCAACATTTATATAAGAAAAGTAGGAAAAAGTTATCAACAGGTCGTTAATCTTTCGTCTTTTCGTCCTTATCTCTTACGCTTTTCACCGGTATCCGTTAACCAATTCTTCCTTTCACCTTCATCTTCTAACAGCTGTTGGATGATCATGCAACAGTTGGTAGATGATCTTCTAACAGATGGTGCATGATCGTCCAACAGCCGTTAGATAACCGATAGTCAAGCTCCCGGGGACTAACCTCCCTAATGGTAGCGGCTAAAAGATCAAGGGGAAAAGGCTAAGATAGCTGGCGAAAAAGCAAAAACTTCACTCAAACCTCTCTCGTTTTAATTATTAACTTTATCTTTGCCCCTTGACAAGCTTATATAGATGGCAAAACAAGGTGTGACAAAGATAGATATTAAGCAAGTATTGGTACAAAAGGCGCCCAAGGCGTCACGCAAGATTCCGGGATTTATCGTGGACTACTTGATTCGCACGGTTCATCAAGAGGAACTGAATGATATATTAACCCGTTACCACGATAAGGAAGGGGTAGATTTCATGCGTGAGCTTATCGGCTATTTTGACCTTACCCTCGATCTGGTACATGCGGAGAACATCCCGACCGAAGGGCGCTATATCTTCGCCTCCAACCATCCGCTCGGAGGATTGGACGGTATCTGTCTCTCCGCCGTTATCGGTTCCCGGTTCGAAGGCCGCATCAAGTATCCGGTCAATGATTTATTACTTTATCTCTCCAATCTAAAATCCATCTTTGTACCGATCAACAAACACGGCACCCAAGGAAAGGACAACGCACGGATGCTGGAGGAGGCTTTTGCCTCGGACGACCAGATCATCACTTTCCCCGCCGGATTATGCTCTCGCAAGATTGGTGGCAAGATACAAGACTTGGAGTGGAAGAAATCGTTCATCCAGAAGGCGGTGCAATACAAGCGGGATATCGTACCGGTCTATTTCGACGGGAAGAATTCCAATTTCTTCTATAACCTCGCCCGGATACGCAAGGCGTTGGGTATAAAGATGAATTATGAGATGATTTATTTACCGGACGAGATGTTCCGGAGCAAACATAAGACCTTCCGGATTTATTTCGGGAAGCCTATCCCTTGGCAGACATTCGACAATAGCAAGAAACCCGCCGAATGGGCTGAGTGGATAAAAAACAAGGTTTACAAACTCAAGGATTAACAGACGAAACATATGCAAGACATTATCAATCCCATAGACAGGGCACTACTGAAGGCTGAATTGACCAAAGAGAAGAGGTTGAGAAGTACCAATAAATCGAAGAATGAGATTTATATCGTCACGGCGCACGACTCACCCAATGTCATGCAAGAGATAGGGCGTCTGCGGGAGGTCGCTTTCCGTTATTACGGGGGTGGCACGGGATTCCCGGTGGATATCGATGAGTATGACACGATGGAAGACGCTTACCGCCAGCTGATTGTCTGGAGCCCGGAAGATGAGCAGATCTTGGGGGGATACCGTTTCCTTTGCGGTTCGGACGTTAAGTTCGACGAGAATGGTAAACCGATCTTGGCGACCTCGCACTTGTTTAATTTCTCAGAGAAATTTATCAAGGAGATCCTTCCTTATACGGTAGAGTTGGGACGCTCGTTCGTGGCTCTGGAGTATCAATCCACCCGTTCCGGGGCGAAAGGCTTATTCGTGTTGGATAACCTGTGGGATGGATTGGGGGCTTTATCCGTGGTTGATCCGAGCTTGAGGTATTATTTCGGGAAGGTGACTATGTACAATACGTACAACCAAGAGGCCCGTAATATGATCTTATACTTCCTCGGATTGCATTTCCCGGACGCAGACCAACTGATCACTCCGGTATATCCTTTGGAGACTAATATGGATGTAGAGAAGATGAGATCTCTTTTCCCTCACGATAATTTCAAGGATAACTACAAGGTATTGAACCAAGAGGTTCGTAAATTTGGCATCAACGTGCCTCCTTTGGTAAATGCTTACATGAGCTTGTCGCCTAAGATGCGTGTATTCGGCACAGCGATCAACCATGAGTTTGGAGAGGTGGAAGAAACGGGTATCTTAATCGCTATTAACGAGATATTAGAGGATAAGAAGAAACGGCATATCGAGACGTATCTGGAAGAGGAGTACAAGTCCGCCGAGTTGATACGAAAGAATTTCATCGGGGAATAAAGCCGTAGATATGGCTAGCGCGACAGCGTAACAAGATATAAAAAGGTTCAGCCTAACCGTTCGCCTCCAAGCGGATTAAAAACGGACAAAGGCTGAACCTCTTTTTATCTCAAATAAATCTTATAGCATAGTCCACCGGAGAAATACTTCATTCGCTGCAATTCGAATTGAAAATGTATATGATTGAATAGCAGGTAAGTGGCTCCCATAGCGAAGTCTTTCGAATCGTATTCGGCTATGACGTTCAAATGCGGGGCGAATGAAGGATTGTAGGTGATACCTCCCGCCACACCGTTCAAGGGATAATCCTCACGGCGGTTATACAGATAGGATAAATGAACGCCTAAGGTTTCCCTTCCCAGCTGAAAATGTTTGGTAGCGGCCAGATAATAACGGCAGAAATAGCCGTTCCCTATGGCTGAAGCGAATTTATGCCCGGATGACGTAAAAGGGTCCGAAGTCCCCAGCACGACAGCGGGGATGTATTTGCTTTCTTTCAACACACGTAAGCGGGCGGAGAAATAACGATCTTGGTTCGTGAATCCGGAATAGCCATGCTTATCCAATCCAAGGCTCTCGGCCGTAAACAACGTACAACTGTAGGCTACTTCCAGGAACGGGAAGATCGTCACGTTCAAATAATAATTCCACGTATTAAAATTAAACTTGGGAGGCGTAAGCTCTTGATGCAAGAAGTTTCCGCCAAGCATCACGGTCTTGTCCTTTTGCATATCGGCGGACGGAGCATGCAATAGCCCTGTCGTGCCATAAGATAATTGAGCCGGAAGTAAGGTCCAGCAACTTAAGAATATGATCAATAAGAGTAATTTCTTCATTTTTCTTTGTTTACTTATAAACTTCCGGCTCAACATTATTTAATCAAGCTTCAAATATCAAGCATTAATCCGGGATGATGATACCGCCACCGGCGTTATTGCCATCACCATGTCCGTGACCGTGGGATTGCTTGTAAACAGGAGTACCTTCTATCTTGATAAGTTTTTTAGCTACAACCTGAATCTCTTCCACCTTCTTTCCCTTTGTCATAAACTTAAATACATACGTATTTGTAGTATATGTCTTCTTCAAGCTCATAGAAGCGACCGTACGATCAGCTTCCGTAGGAACGGATGTAGTCAATGATGTTTGGGTACCAATCTGATAACCATCAGCTTGCAAACGATTAGAGATTCGGTTATAAACCGCATTCTTAGCGACTTGACCATCTACGTTAGATTTTCCGACTAGATCCTGCAAGTTTTCTCCAACATAAGCATTTGTAGTTGTAACAACTACAGGAATGTTTCCTGCCTTACCATCAGAACAGTAGTCAACAACCTTTTCTACGATTGTAGTATCAGTACTGATATCTTCAGTTTCCGCTAATGCCAACTCAAAACCTGCGGCAAACTTAGAGAAGTGAGCGACAGACATTTCCGCACCAGTACCATTGATATAAACAGGGTCCGCCGTAGGATCAATCTTCATGATCTCCTTATTATCTATGCCTGTGGTCGCATATAACAATGCCATAGGCTGTGTAGAAGAAACCAAATCCTTCGGAGCGTCGAACGAGATCTTCAAAGCCGGAGAGAATACCGTACCGCTAGGCTCGCCTTTATATACACGGCTTACACTGGCTACCGCACCAGCATCAGAAGTCACATTATTGGATTGCAGAGCTTCCGCAGACATATCACGTTCGATCACCAATGTTTGATTACTACTTGCCGGCATAACGATAACGACAGGCTTACCACTTTCCGCGACCAAACTTACCTCATCTTTCTCTTTTATACCATCAGCGGTCGTACTTTCAATCACTCCTATCGATTCTGTCAATTTCTCAGCATCACTTTGATTCAAGACCTTAATAACTGGAGCTTGAACCTCATTATCCGCACCTTTATAGTTATCTAAGACATTAGCAGGAATGACAACGTCTACTTTTTGTTCAACATTATTCTCATCCACATAAGTGACACCAGACACCTTAAACTCTTCGGTTCCGCCTGCGTTAATCGCATTCTTAATCTCATCCGCTACTTTTTCCGCTTCTTTTTCCGGAACCTGAACACCATATTTAGAAAAATCAATCTCCGTATTTCCACCTGTACCTATAGGGTTCAATGTGATAGGAAATACATAGTTCATACTCTGACCGACCTTAAAGATGATCGTACGAGAGTAGCTCGTATAACCTGCGGCTTTAACACTCAAGATAAATTGAGCATCCTCCGTAACCTTTGATGATGCGATATTGAAAGAGAACTCACTCTCATTCTTAGAAATAAATAACTCTTCACTTCCTAACATCAATGTGACTTCCGCTGTTTTGATGTCTGCGCCCGTAGATAGGTCTGTTATTATACCAGATACGATATAAGTCGCTTTTGACGGATCTGTCGGTTTGGAAGGATCGGAAGGATCAGACGGGTCTGTTGGCTTGGAAGGATCAGACGGGTCAGAAGGATCTGTCGGCTTAGAAGGATCATCCGGGTCTACTGGAATAGAAGGAGCGACATTCATCACGATAATAGCTGGATACTCAACGTCGAATGTATCACCTTCGCCCTCTTTCTTTTCTTGATCCGGAACGGCTGAAACGACAACCTTAGCCACGGCTTTAGTATATCCGGAAGCTGTAGCTACTACGTCGTAGATACCGGGAGTCACATCAGAGACCTTAAAATTAGGTTTATTCTCTTTAGCGATCTCTTTATCCCCGTATTTTACGACAACAGAAAGGCTGGAAGTAGAGATAGCTTTTCCCACAACATCCTCGATCGATACGGAAAGATTGTACTTCGCCTTCTTATACTCTTTCGGAGTATCGGGAGTCGTGCCCTTTACCATGACGGCGTTTACTACATACTGTCCAACACCCGATTCGATCTTCTTCACATCCACATCATAGCTTCTGTCTGCATAGCCTTCCGACTTAAAGGCGATTTTGTAAGAGCCTGGTGTACTTTTCAAGTCGAAAGAGTACGTTCCATCAGAACCCGTCGTAGCACTAAGAGATTGAGCTCCAGAAAGAGCTACGCTAACGCCAGCCATTGGGTTGTTGCTGGCATCCATAACCGTACCACCAATCGCATAGGTGGCAACAGTGCCACCACCATCCGGAGTAGGCACATCATCATCGTCATCCTTACAACCAACGAAGCCAATCATGGCTGTCGTAAGGAACAAGACCAATAAGGTCTGTAACTTTGTAATTGTTCTCATAATAAAACTATTTAAAAATTGAGTAATTCCGACTTTATAAAGTACGGGTTGAATTGATTCTGTTGCATGATGTTATCATTCGGTGAGGCTTTATACCCCTTATAATAATAGCGTTCATTACCGGCGTTGTAAGACATACCCCAGTTGTCAGAAGGAAGCACCCGCACATTCTTACGTTTATATTTATAAGGAGGAAGAGCCACTTGAAACCGGAAACCTCCGTTTTTCAAAGCACCTTGCGCCTTCATCGCATAAAAACCGATAGAGCAATGGCGGAAATGACGGATCAAGTCAATCCGTCCACCGACCTCTCCCAGCAAGTACTGCTCGGCTTTCAAAGAGACCTGTGTATTGTATTTGGACCAGTAAAAACTACCTCCCAACGACCAAGTGACCCGCTGATGAGTCCCATAATGATATTCAAACTTCTGCCAAGATCCCGTACCCGTACAACCAATACGTCCTTCCAAAGAAAAACGTTCATCCTTCAAATGATGGGTTACCGCTAAATCCACGCCATAACGATCCGCATTGAACAAACCGATACTGGCTCTAGCAAACGTACGATAAGGTAAACGAAAAGATTGGGAAAGGGTAACCATGCCCGGGTGAATCTTACCCGCCCAAGGACCATATCCATCATTATATATAGGAAACACCATTTGCGCCGTCAGCTTCATCCCATTCCAGAAAGAGACCTCGATCGCAGGCGAGAGGTTGAATAACACTTGGTATATTTGTGTGATAATGAGGTTCTTCAGATACAACTCCGGATAAACCACCACGTCTACTTTAAATAAGGAGCTATTCATACGGTACTCTTTTTTCACCTTATCCCAGCTATCGCCCAGATCGTAAGTAGCATCCCAGGCGGAACGGGCCGCATAGGAGCCGGGAGCCGCCTTCAAGCTGTCCGGATTTGCCGTATAGATCAATGAGATCTGCGGTATATTATTATCCAATACGACGATACGGCAGGATTTGCCCTTCTCCGGCAAGCCTGTTTTCTGGATGCGGTCTATGGCATGGGCCAGTCCCACACCCTGCAAACGCCAAGGGGTATTCTCCAAGACATACACTCTCTCCTTCTCGTCTTCCGACCAGACAACATTCTCAAAACCCATATCGACCAGCATATTTGCGGTGATATCCGCATATACCTTATTATATTGGGCCTTTGTAAACATAGGCAATAGTAGCAAAAAGAATAAAAGGCATTCCTTACGGAGTAAAATGGCTCGTATAGAAGACTTTCTATTCATATCTCTAGAGTTTGATTCCAAGTTATCATTGGTTTACTGTTTTTCTTATTCTTACCCTTCCACATAAAAAACGACTAGTGAAAATGATCGTTTAGATCTTGCATTTTTTTAGAAAGTAAAAAGATGATGCTCTTTTGTCATATTCGTGACACTTTGATTAATCTATCCTGTTGAGAAGAAGATATATAGCAGGACAAAATTTAATCGGAAAAGGTTGCCGGTCTCGGAGAAATGCCTACCTTTGCAAACGACTAATTGAAACGATCGTTTTTTACAGTCGTTTTCAATCTAAATATTTTTATTGTTATCATAGATACTTCTCATAATAGCCTGCGCCAAAATCAACAAATGACACTTTATATTTAGAGAACGACCTCATTATTTTAAGATGTACATAACCCCGCATCCAAAGTCAGCTAGCTTCGTTGGCAAAGTAAGTTAACTTACTCGGGCATTTAAGTTAGTTTACTTTGCCATTTAAGTTAACTTACTTTTTGGTCCTTCTATACAGTCCAAAAAGAATACGGAAATTTGCTATTCTCGGAAAGCATTCTTATCTTAGCAAATTATAGCAGATTATAGCAAAGAGAGAGTTTCATGTTAGCAGCCATTCATATACAGTTAATCGTTGGTACGATATTTATCATATTGTATAGCGTCACTATATTAGGACTGGTATTAGTTATCATTACAGAGAATAGGAATCCGTTAAAGACAATTCCTTGGGTAATCGTCTTATTATTAGCACCCGGTATCGGACTGCTTTTCTATTTCTTCTTTGGACAAGATAACCGGAAACAACGGATCATATCGAGGCGTACCTATAAACGCATCATGAAAAGGCCGCAAAAGGGTAAATTACCTCAAGACGCCTGCGTAGTTCCGGACCCCTATAAACCTTTATCGACCTTGTTGACTAACACCAACCAATCCTCCCTCCTATACGGAACACAAATCACGATTTATACGAATGGTACCGATAAGTTCAAAGACTTGCTGGAAGAGATCCAGAAAGCGACCCACCATATCCATATACAATATTATATATTCTGTGATGACGAGATAGGAAAACAGGTGCAACAACTCCTTATCAAGAAAGTAAAAGAAGGTGTGAAGGTACGTGTACTTTATGATGATGTGGGTTGCTGGAATGTAAAAGACGGCTTCTTTAAGGAAATGAAGGAAGCGGGTATCGAGGTATATGCGTTCTTGAGGGTAGCGTTCCCCGTTTTCACCAGTAAGGTGAATTACCGGAACCACCGCAAGATTATCGTGATAGACGGTAAAGTCGGGTTTATGGGAGGCATGAATATAGCCGACCGATACGATAAGGGAACCTCTTGGGGCACATGGAGGGATACGCATTTCAAATTCGTAGGGAAAGGAGTGCACGGGCTTCAATCCGTATTCCTCATCGATTGGTACGTGGTTAGTAAAAAACTCTTGAACGATCGGATTTACTATCCGGCCGCCCAAATCTATAGCGATAATATTATGCAAATCGCCACTAGCGGTCCGGTAGGTCAATGGAGAACTTTGTTGCAAGCGACCATTTTCATGATCGCCAACGCCAAGAAGTATATCTTTATACAAACCCCTTATTTCCTGCCTACCGAAGGATTGAACCAAGCGTTGCAAACCGCCGCCTTAGGGGGAGTGGATGTTCGTTTGATGCTGCCTAAGCGTTCCGATACACGTTCAGCGAATATGGCCAGTCATTCCTTTATCGACGAGATGGTAAAGGCCGGCGTAAAAGTATACCTCTACAAACCGGGCTTCTTGCATTCCAAGCTAGTCGTGTCCGACGACGCATTGACAAGCATCGGGTCCGCCAATATGGACTTCCGTAGCTTTGAGCATAACTTCGAGATTAACGCTTTCGTATATCAAAAGGAATTCGCCCTGCAAATGAAACGCATCTTTACACACGACATGCATCACTGTGAGCGTTTGATCCCTTCCCGCTGGTTAAAGCGCCCCCTCAAGCAACGCATGGCGGAATCATTTATGCGTCTGTTTTCTCCCCTTCTTTAAGGAAGATGCTAAAGTTCACGGAGCCATACACCCGGTGCTGATAAAAATAAGGCAAAGATGAGAAGTCATTGGTCTTAGGATGTTCCATGATGAATATCCCTCCATTCTTTAGTAAATCACGCTCGAAAACCAAGGCGGGTATTTCCGGCAACTCCGGCAAGGCATATGGGGGATCGGCAAAGATGAAATCGAAACTTTGCTTAGGGGCTGAATTCAAATAACGGAAAACATCCCCACGAATCAGAGCCAACGCATCCGTCTTCAGCTCTTTCGCTACCTTGGCTATAAAAGAGGCATGAGCGTTATTTTTCTCTATGGCGGTTACATTCCGGCATCCTCGTGAGATCAACTCAAAAGAGATACTTCCGGTTCCGGCAAAAAGATCCAACGCATCCATACCTTCCAGATCCACCAAATTATTTACTACGTTAAAAATATTCTCTTTCGCAAAATCCGTCGTAGGACGTGCGCTAAACGAAGAGGGCACGTCAAAACGCCGACGACCGTATATACCGCTTATTATTCGCATATTAATAAAGATATTAAATCCATAGGGGCTTTCGTTACATCCGTTCCCAGCAGATAGGCTTCCGAAGGGATCTCCACCGGCTTAACATAGCGTAAATAGGTTCGCAATCGCTCCAGAACCCGCATTCGCGAGGAAGATTCCCCCGCTAAAAACAACTGGTCCTTTTCTTGGTCCAATCCCGCCTGTTTCCATACATATAATATATAGTATACTATATCGTCCGATTGGTCGATCGGGTAAGAGTTCACAAATAAGAGTTTCCCTTGAGCATAGCACGCCACATCCATCCGCTTTCGTTCTATCACGACATACATTTGCCGGGGTAAGCTAGCACTACTTTCTTTTGTCCATAGCGTTAGCGGAGAAGTCATGTAGTGGGAGAAAAAAGGATGCAAAAGAGAACGGGAGCAAAATTCGTAAACCTCCTCGTCCACACCAAACACCAACTTAGCCTGTTGTTCCTTTAAAATATCGGTTAAGCAATGCAATTCCAGTGTAGAAAAGCAGAAATCCAATAAATGCCCTTCCTTACCGTCCCCCCAATAATTATCAGGGACCAAGCTATATTCCGGAGATACACAGATCACGTTAATCCGTTTATAAGTCCACGTAAGAAACTCATGAGCGAAGAAAAACTCCTTAAGGGAAGAAATGAAAGAGACCGCCCGATCGAATTCCGTTTCCCGATAAAAGAAACTTCCTCCAGCCGAGGGATCATACCCGGAAAAAGAAAGTCCACCCGACCGAAGCCGGATGGACACTATATACTTTTCCGAATTATCAGTAGTTAACGTATCAGGAATGCTGATAGTCATATGAGCCGCTGATTATTCCCAGTTACCTGCGTTGTTATTAATTTCTTCCAAAGAACCTACGCGCAATCCCGGGAACTTACCTTGTTTCTCTGCCTTGTCGATCAAGTTATAAGTCAACTGAGCATCCATGTCACGCAAATATTCTTTGTAAGGAACCTCACAAGCGAATACTTTGATCTCATAACCAGAACCAGATTTCAACGTAGCCGTATCCATCTTGAAAGTAATCTTTTCACCCGGAACGGCCGGAACATAACGCATAGCCGCTACATCATAGTTCTTACCCAGCAAAGTATCTTTCGCCAATACCCACATGGTATCACGTCTGATTAAACCTTTCTTAACAGCCTCTGCTTCTGTCATACCTTTCTCCAACTGCTCATCCGTCAATACACCTTCCTTGATCAAGAACGGCAACTTATCCGTATTCAAGAATTTCTCCAAATCGTCGAAACTTCCGGCATGAGTCTTATACATGTTCTTGTATTCGATCTGAGCCTTACGGATTTCAATCAAACGGGCGATGATCGCATTGTCACGAATAGTCTTCTGATCATCATACTCAATCGGACCAGTGACGCTCTTGTAGCACATGTAAACTAGCAGTACAACTGCGGCAGCTAATAAAATCTTTAATGTAACTTTCATGGTTTGTATTGTTTTTTGAATTTATTTCGTTCGGCAAATTTAAAAAAGAATATTTAATACACTACCTTTATCGCGAAAATTATTGCGATCAAAATGATAAATAGTTACATAAGCCAGCAAATCGAACGAAATTTCCCCTATAAACCGACGGATGATCAGTTTTTAGCGCTTCATACGCTTACCGAATTTCTCTTGTCTGAGGAACCGGACAGCCTTCTACTGATGAAAGGCTACGCAGGAACCGGAAAAACCTCTCTGGTCGGGGCTTTGGTGAAAACGCTTAACGAACTAAAGCAAAAAACGTTTTTGTTGGCTCCAACCGGACGAGCAGCTAAAGTTTTCTCGGGCTACGCTGGCCAAAAAGCGTATACAATTCATAAAAAAATATATCGTCAACGGGCGTTTTCCAATGAGCCGACGGGCTTCATGCCGGCAGATAATTTACATAAAGATACACTTTTTATCGTCGACGAGGCTTCTATGATCGCCAACGAGGGATTGGATTCATTTGTTTTTGGCTCCGGACGCCTGTTGGACGATTTAATCCAGTATGTCTATTCCGGGGAAAACTGCCATCTTATCCTAATGGGAGATGTCGCACAGCTTCCTCCGGTGATGCAAACGGAGAGTCCCGCCTTGAATCCCGAGATATTACGGGGTTACAACCTACAGGTTTGGGAGATAGCGTTAACTCAAGTCGTACGCCAAAGCGAAGACTCGGGAATCCTGTTCAACGCTACCCGGCTACGAGACGCACTACGAAACCACACGGTCGAGATCTTTCCGAAATTACAATTAAAAGGCTTCTCCGATTTCACGAAAGTCAATGGAGATGAGCTAATTGAGGAAATATCTTCCTCCTATAGCCGCGACGGTATGGAAGAGACAATGATTATCTCCCGCTCGAATAAACGAGCAACGATTTATAATAACGGCATACGTAACCGTATCCTATACAGGGAAGAAGAACTATCGTCCGGCGATCGTTTAATGGTAGCCAAGAACAATTATTATTGGACAGCGAATTGCAAGGAGATGGACTTTATAGCGAACGGAGAGATCATTCAAGTCATGCGGGTACGCCGTGTCACGGAGATGTATGGCTTCCGCTTTGCCGACATCACGGCTCGTTTTCAAGATTATGATCTGGAAATCGATTTGAAAATCCTATTGGATACTTTACAGACCGACTCCCCCGCCCTCCCTAAGGAGCTAAACGACAAGCTCTTTTACACCATATTGGAAGATTACGAGGACATTCCTACCAAGGCGGGAAAAATGAAAAAGATGAAGGTAGATCCTCATTACAACGTCGTCCAAGTAAAATACGCTTATGCGGTAACCTGCCATAAAGCCCAAGGCGGCCAATGGATGAACGTCTTTCTCGATATCGGTTACATCACGGAGGAAATGCTTGGTGAGGATTTCTATAGGTGGCTCTACACGGCTTTTACCCGGGCGACCCATCACCTATATCTGGTGAATTTACCGGACGAGTTCGTCGAATGATTTACAATATTTTAAGATCGAAACTGGCAACATTGACAAGAAATACTTATTTTTGTTGCAAAACATACGTATGTCCGGATGATTTATAGCATCTGAAAAACATATAGAAATGGCAAACAAGGAAAAAATAGATTATCTATTGATCGATATCAGGGAGCTGGAGAAGTTGGTAGCCGGAATGAGAGACGCGGAAATTTATCCCGCCTCTTTCTTCAACCAGACCTTCCAGTTGACCCACAAGGTATTGAAGGAGCTTCATACGCTGGAGGAGTTTCAGTTAGAGGCTTTGCGTAAACAATTGGAAGAACATCAACGACTTATCGATTCTATTCCCGTAAGTAAACCTTTACAGATGCCGGAGGTGCAACCGGCTCCGGAAGTATCCCCTACGATCGAGGTCGTACAGGTACAAGAACCGGTCGTTGAGGAACCTATCGTAGTAGAACCAATTGTCGAAAAAGTGATCCCAGAAGAAAAGATCGTACAAGAGACAATCCCCTTGAAAGAGATAGAGATTCCACATAAAACTATATTAGCGGATAAATCCAGTATTTCACTGAATGATATATTGGAGAAAAAGAATCTTTCTGATTTCCGTAAGGCATTCAGTTTAAATGATCGTTTCCGCTTCAGAAGGGAATTATTCGGAGGAAATGAGGAGAAAATGAATAAGGCGATCGCAGACCTGAACGATCTTAGCTCGTACGAGGAGTCGGTCACTTATCTGAACAAGGTGTTGAACTGGAATATAGAAGACGCTTCCGTAGCCGATTTCATCAAGCTATTGGAAAAACGCTTCTCATAAATATACGATATGGCAAAATTGACTGTAGTCCCAACCCCTGTCGGTAACTTGGAGGATATGACATTCCGGGCGATCCGTGTGCTAAAAGAAGCTGATCTTATTTTAGCGGAGGATACCCGTACGACCGGCATCTTGCTGAAACATTTCGAGATACAGAACAAGATGCAGTCCCACCACAAGTTCAATGAACATAAGACGGTGGAGCAAATCGCAGCCCGTATCAAGGGAGGCGAAAATATCGCCCTTGTTTCCGATGCCGGTACGCCGGCCATCTCCGATCCGGGATTCATGTTGGTGAGGGAATGTGTTCGCCAAGGGGTAGACGTAGAGTGCCTGCCCGGAGCTACGGCTTTCGTGCCCGCCTTGGTAGCGTCCGGATTACCCAATGAGAAGTTCTGTTTCGAGGGGTTTCTCCCTCAAAAGAAAGGAAGGCAGACCCGGCTAAAAGAATTGGCTTTGGAATACCGGACTATTATTTTTTATGAATCACCTTTCCGTCTGCTCAAGACCTTGACGCAATTCGCCGAGTTTTTCGGTACGGACCGCCAAGTATCAGTATCCCGGGAAATATCCAAATTACACGAGGAAACCGTACGAGGCTCCTTAGAAGAAGTAATTCAGCATTTTACCGTGAACGAACCAAGGGGTGAGATTGTTATTGTATTAGCAGGCTTAAAAGATAAAAAGGACAAAGAGACAGAAAAAGATGTTTAACTTAACAAGCAAAAAGAACATGAAGAAAGTATTATTAGTATGTGTCTGCACAGCCATGCTGGCCTCTTGCGGCCAAAATTCAGCGGATTACAAGAAACTAAAGGCTGAGAACGATTCTCTACGTATCGAGAATACGAAGAACACGGATGAGCTTAATGATATGCTCTCCACCCTAAATGATATTGAATCTGATTTTCAATCTATACGTGATGCCGAGAATTATTTGACAATCCAACAACAAACCGGCGGTGAGCTAAATCAGTCACGCAGAGATCAAATCAAGCAGAACATGCAATTGATCAGCGAGACCTTGAAGAAGAACAAGGAGCAAATCAGCCAGTTGGAGGAGAAATTGAAGAAAAGCGGTATTCAATCTTCCGCATTACGAAAGACGATCGATCGTCTTTCCTCCGAGCTGGATCAAAAGGCAACGATGATTGTCGCTTTGCAAGAGGATTTGGCAAAGAAGAACGTACGTATCCAAGAATTGGACGAGATGGTAAGTTCCTTGAATGAGGATGTGGAAAGTCTGGCTACTACCGCAGCCGCTCAATCCGAGAAATTGAACGCTCAAGATAAAGCCCTTCACACGGCTTACTACTGTTTCGGTACTTCCAAGGAATTGAAGGAACAGAAGATCTTATCCGGTGGTGGCCTGTTCTCTAAATCTAAAGTATTGCAGAGTGGTTTCAACAAGGATTATTTTATCTCTATCGATATCCGTGAGGTAAAAGAAATTCCTTTGTTCGCAAGCAAGGCTAAACTAAAATCCAATCATCCGGAAGGATCTTATGAGTTCGTAGAGGATGAAGACGGAAACTTGACCTTGAAAATAAATGACGAGAAGGCTTTCTGGAGCCTAGGCAAGTATTTAGTGATCGAAGTTGGATAATGATTTATAAAAGTATATTTATCGATTTGGACGATACCCTTTGGGATACGTACCATAACAATAAAGAATGCCTTGAAGAGCTATATACCGATTACCACTTTAATCGGTATTATGCCTCCTTCGAGGCTTTCTTTGATATTTATATGCCTCATAATCTATACTTATGGGCCAAGTATCGTTCGGGGGAAATAGACCGGCAAACCTTAATCTTGGATCGATTTCTCTATGTACTTCGTCCGTTAGGAATAGAAGATAAGAAAACCGTCTTATCGGTAAATAATGATTTCTTGCAACGCACGACCACCAAAACCCGATTAGTGCCCGGAGCCATTGAATTATTGGAATATCTTCGCCCTTCCTATCGGTTATTTATTTTATCCAATGGATTCCGTGAGGTACAATTCAAGAAACTTAGCAACGCAGGCTTGGCTCCTTATTTCGAACGGATGATCCTGTCCGAGGACGCTAATATACAAAAACCCCATAAAGGTATTTTCGACTTCGCCTTAAAGAACACGAACTCACGCCGGTCCGAGAGCTTAATGATCGGGGATAGCTGGGAAGCTGATATCATTGGGGCTTACCAATCCAAGATCGACCAGATATGGTTGAATCCTGAAGGATTACCTGCCGTAGGCTTCATCCCAACCTATACAGTCCGCTCCTTGGATGAGATCCGGTCCATCTTATAAGATATCCTTTCTTACAATGCCCATTATAGAGTGCTTACGATGGGCATTATATGATCCTTAGAATGGGCATCATAAAGACCTTACAATGCCTATTCTAAGAACTACATCTTAATACATTATAAATTAACTGATTACTTATCGGTAGTCACCAGATATTGACGAAAGCCCTCAGAGTATTCCGGATGATACCCGTCTCCTATCGAATCGGAACAAATAATAAAATAGTCAAGGCCGGGCACTTTAGCGCATAAGGATTTAGCCTCCTCCGAACCTAAGACCATAAATGCGGTAGCATACGCATCAGCGGTCATGGCATCCGGGGCGACAATCGTAGCGCTAAGGATATCCCGCTGTACAGGGCAACCTTCACGAGGGTCGATCGTATGGGCGTATTTACGTCCATCCTTTATATAAAAATTACGGTAATTACCTGATGTAGCCATTCCTAACGGTTTAGGGAAGCTAACGATCTGCTCGAGTTCTTGATTCATGCCGGCAGCGTCATCCGTAGGCTTCGTGATCCCTAAGCGCCAATCCATGCCCGAGGGATTCACGCCTTTCACACGCATCTCGCCACCAAACTCCACCAAATAATTACGGACCCCTTTCTTCTCCAGCATTTGGGCTATCATATCGCAAACCGTTCCATCCGCCAAAGAAGAAAAGTTCATCATCAAGCGAGGATCGTCCTTCACGATGCGATCCCCTTCTAAACGAACTTTCTGAGAACCGATAAACTGACGGACACTGTCGATATGGGCAGGCGTTACGCTATCCTTCCGACTGAAGCCAAACCCCCAAAGGTTGATCAACGGGGCGCAAGTCACGTCGTAGGCCCCATTTGTCTCGGCAGATACTTCCAGTGCCTTCTTAAAGACTTTTTGGAAGAGCGTATCTACCCGTATGTCACGGTTCTGGTTTACCTGACTGATTACCGAAGTAGAATCAAAAGCATTAAACAGGTGGTAGAAATATTTCAACTGCTCGTCAATCTCCTTATCCAATGGTTTAGTATGCTCAAACTTAATATGATAAGGTGTATGAAGCCTTCCGGATACCTCATAGTATTGGGGAGCCTGTTCACAACTTATCAACAAGATATTAACAAGTAAGCAAAGGATGGAGAATCGACTTTTCATATTAGAACTCTGATGTAAAATGGAACTTAATATCCGGAAAATCCTGTTGGGCCATCATCAATACATAGCCGGAATCCGCTAAATAAACATCACGGCCTTCCTTATCCAACGCCATATATTGCGCCTTACGTTTCTTGAAATTCTCCAATGCCTGTTGGTTATCACTCTCGATCCAGCAAGCCTTATATAGGCTGATCGGCTCCCATTTACATTGAGCGGCATACTCATGCAACAGGCGGTATTGAATAACCTCAAACTGCAATTGTCCCACTGTACCGATAATCTTCCGGCCATTGAATTGATTGGTAAACAACTGGGCGACACCCTCGTCCATCAATTGCTCGATACCTTTGTTCAATTGCTTTGCCTTCATCGGATCGGCGTTCTCTATATATTTGAACATCTCGGGCGAGAAGCTCGGCAATCCCTTGAAATGCAATTCCTCTCCGGAAGTCAACGTATCCCCGATCTTAAAGTTCCCGGTATCCGGCAAACCGATAATATCACCCGCGAACGCCTCATCCACCACTTCTTTCTTCTGAGCCATGAAAGCCGTCGGGCTACTGAAACGCATCATCTTACCGAAGCGTACATGCTTATAGTTCGCGTTACGCTCAAAACGACCGGAACAAATCTTCACAAAAGCGATACAACTGCGATGGTTCGGGTCCATATTCGCATGGATCTTGAAAATGAAGCCGGTGAAATTATCCTCATTCGGGTCTACCACACGCTCTACCGCATGGATCGGACGTGGCGAGGGAGCGATACGAATAAAGCAATCCAATAGCTCTTTCACACCGAAGTTATTCAGAGCGGAGCCAAAGAATACCGGAGCGATATCCCCATCCAAATACGTATTCACATCAAATTCGGGATAAACCCCCTCTATCAACTCTATATCCTCACGAAGCTTCGCAGCTTGCGTAGGATCAATATAAGTCTCGAGATCCGGACTAGTGATATCCTTGAATTCCACATTCTCCGTCACATATTGCTTACTCGGGGTATATAGGTTCAGTTTCTGCTCAAAAATATTGTATACGCCCCGGAAACGTTGTCCCATATCGATCGGCCAGCTCAATGGGCGTACCTTTATCTGTAATTCTTCTTCTATCTCATCCAGCAAATCAAAAGGATCTTTACCATCACGGTCCATCTTGTTGACAAAAACGATCACCGGAGTCTTACGCATACGGCAAACCTCCATCAACTTACGAGTCTGCGCCTCTACTCCCTTGGCGATATCGATTACGATAATAACGCTATCCACCGCCGTCAAGGTACGGAACGTATCCTCGGCGAAATCTTGGTGGCCCGGTGTATCCAAGATATTAATCTTATGATCGGAATAATCAAAAGCCATTACGGAGGTAGCTACGGAGATACCGCGTTGCTTCTCAATCTCCATCCAGTCGGACGTGGCAGTCTTCTTGATTTTATTAGACTTCACCGCTCCCGCTACATGGATAGCGCCACCAAATAACAATAATTTCTCGGTAAGTGTAGTCTTACCGGCATCCGGGTGGCTGATTATGGCAAACGTTCTTCTTCTTTCAATCTCTTCTGAATACTGGCTCATTCTATTTTATATGTATATATTGTTATCAGTTACACTTTGTTATTCATGCAGTAGGCCAAGCTAGTCTCCCAATGGGGAATCGTCAGTCCGTACGAGCTTTTTATCTTACCTTTATTCAATACGCTATAATGCGGCCGGCTGGCCGGTGTCGGATAATCCTTGGTCTCTATGGGTATCACCCGGTTATTCATACCTGCTATTTGCAAGATCTTTACCGTAAAATCATACCAGCTACACACCCCCTCGTCCGAGAAATGATAGATACCCGGTATAAATTTACCCGCCTCGGCACGTTCCAGCACGGTAAGCATAGCGACCGCTAAATCTCCGGCATAAGTAGGCGTACCCACTTGGTCGAATATGAAACGCAACTCATCCCGCTCCTTTCCCAAACGCAATACCGTCTTCATAAAATTGTTTCCATACTCGGAATACAACCAAGCCGTACGGATAATCACGGAATCCGGACACACCTCCATCAAGGCCTGCTCTCCCGCCAGTTTCGTATGTCCATATACGGAAACAGGACAAGTCGCATCGCTTTCCAGATAAGGACGGCAACTCGTTCCATCGAACACATAATCGGTAGATACATGAATCACCTTCGCACCTACGGCATGAGCGACCTCACCTAAGTTCCGTACCGCATCCCGGTTGATGCGCATACACAAATCCTCATGCTCCTCCGCTTTATCCACCGCCGTATAAGCGGCGCAATTCATGACATATTGAACATCATTTTCCAAGACATATTTCCGGACGGCCTCCTTGTCGCAAATATCCAACGTATCTATATCCGTAAAAAGAAAATTATAGCCGGGATACTGGCTGATACGAGCGTGGATAGAACTTCCCAATTGACCGTTCGCTCCGGTTACCAAAACTGTCTTCATGTCTATATCTATTATTAATCCTCTAGTTTAAGTTCCCCTTTCATATCTTCCCGATATTTCTCGGCGAGCAACGCCAAGAAGGAGCTGATTTGTTTAATACCCTCTAACGTCTCCGCACTCACCTCTTTCCCTTGCATACGCAAAAGCAGATAGCCATATACGGCGGCGAAACAAGTTTCCAACTCCGGCAGATCCTCTCCACCCGATTTAGCCCGGAGCTGTACGATATAAGGAAGCGTCTTATAATAAGCCGCGCTATAAACCATCTCTTTCGGAGATTTCAAAAGACGGAGATGCAAATCGGTCAAAGTAATAATCACATTCTTGTTCAATTGGATATGACCTTTCTCCATCACCCCTTCGCTACGCATCATCTCGATCAATTCCTCGTACCATTGAGCGATTTCCTTCTTCACCTCCTCGGGCTGGTCGTAATGGGCGATCACCGTGCGGTTGATCGAATCCATATCGAACTTATTCGCCCGGATCAAGTCCTCAACCTGCCACATATAAAGCAGATATTCAGCGATATTCTCTTTTCTTTTTTGTCTAGCTATTATCATATCGGCAAAGATAAACTATATTCCGATAACGCTTGATAAAAATCCGCGTCTTTAACGCCTAACTGCCGGCAAGCCAAACGTGCAGCATTCAGATTGATCAAGAAATAGCGATTGGGAATCCGTACCGGATAGTCTCCGTAGCGAGTATGCAAAAAAGTCTGCCCGTCTTTCTCCACGACCGGATGTTCCTCAAAAGGGATAGCGGTGATATCGCTCCGGACGTCCCCTGCCAACTGACTGACAGTATCATCACCTCCAAAATAAATCAATTTCCCTTCCCGCTCAATAGAAACGGAGAAAGACTGATAAGTGGATAAATAGGCCTCCGGAGTCGCATGATCCGTCTCGGTAGACCAAGATAAATTCGTCAGGATGGCGATATGCGGACGATAGAATTCCAATTGGAAACGCTTGTCCAAGGCAGAGGTGATATGCTCATCTCCTTCGATCAAAGCGATACGTGCCTCATAACTCAAATGTACCCGATTCGGAAGCGAGTCCACCTTGCTAGTCAACGCATAGTCGAACGCCAACTTTTGCCGACGCAACGCACAGACCATCATGGAAATAATTGTCTTCTTTCCACGACTACCCGCCACAACAACCCGAGTTTTCGACCGAGTCCGTTGAAATATAAATTCCGGAATGGATTGGATTAACATCCCCAATTCCTTCGCACGCAATAATTCCGGGTTATCTTGCTTTACTTTAGCACCCAAAACCACCGAGTGAATATCTTTTATTAATTTCTCCGGAAACCACCCATCCCCATAACAGGTACAGCCCGCGTTATGAAGTCTTCCTATCATCTCTTCAGTCAGACCACAACCGGAAGCGCTTACCTCATATCCTTTTTCTCGAAGTGCTAGGGCTAGATCTAAAACCAAAGGTTCGGTTACGGAGATCAAATGAACTTTTCGCATCGTTTTGATTTTAGCGCAAAAGTACGACTTTTATAAATACCTTCGGCACAAAGAAGTGAAAAATTAGATGCCCTCGATATGTTTAATGGTCGTAGTGTCTTCTTTTCGTGAAGCCTCGACCAGCCTTTCCTTCGAGATTATAACCGGAGTATGTATAAATTCCGGAACATTAAACGAGAACAGGGAGCATTCATAATAATCCGGAGACGCTTGCGGTAACAAGAAAGGTTTACCGCACTGCCCCCGCTCATTCACATGTACCAAATACGGGCGTGTGAAAAGCCCATCGTCCCGGCGGCTGGAAAAGACAAACCAACGACTATTGCCGCTCCAAGAATGATAGCTCTCTACATCCGGGCTATTCACTTCCGGCAAAGAATCGATTGCCCCGGTAGACAGATCCAGCATATACAAATCCGCATCCTTATGCCAAATAGAGAAATTGCCATAATCGGACACCGTATAAAGTAGCCGCTTCCCATCCGGGGAGACTCTCGGGAACTTAACACTCCGGCCCGCTTCCCTCGCATTATATAAGGTATCCACTTGGGTTCCAATCGAACCGTCTTCCGGATCAAAAGCGACTCGTAGCAGGTTATACCGGACATCCCGATAATTTTCCGGCATACAGACAGAATCCGCCGAACAGAACAGCAGATAGTTACCATCCGGAGTAAAAGTGGGAAAAGTCTCATAACACGCCATGGAAGCCAATAATGGCGAACTGAATACCCTCTCCTTCTCCGTGTCATAGATCAGCACGTCCGATTCCACGTCATATACCTCAATCCGATTCTCATCGGAAAGATGGAAGTCTTGGTGGGTCTCATTGGTAGAAAAAGCGACATACCGGCCGGATGGATGCCAATACGGATAAACGAACGAAGCCGGCTTACCGTCCCGTTCCAACGCAATCTTCTTTACCTGCCGATGATCAATCAAGTAAGTCCCATTATGAGAACCCCGCTGATGAAAAAGCATTTGTTCCCCTTGTCGCTCACAAAAGGCATGGCAGTTCATACAACTATTATTTGTCGATTGGTTATCAAGAATAGACTTTTCAACATAGTTTTCAACACATCGTTTATAAATCCCCATCTCGTTCCACATCCGATATCCGGGAAAAATACGGCGATACACCAAATAAGCGTCAACGGAATCTCTTGACACATAGATAGGGAAACTCATTTGTTTCCAATCACTTTGAGGTTCTCGAAAATAAACCGTCACATCTATTTGTTTTCCTTGTGCGTCCTGCGATAAGACCTTCCAATCCGTTTCCGGCAGGTTGAAAACACCATGATCGGCTGCGATTATCAACTCCCTATTCATAGTTTTCAACCGAGTTATCCCCTGTAGCTGTTGATTAACCAACTTGAAATTGGGAGGGGCCATATTGACCGGTACAGTAACTTCCCTGTAATCCGGAAACACGTCAGTTTCTCCTTGTTCCGCTTGCGCAGGAACTTCCGGTCTACAAGCCACAAGTCCCAAAAGACAACCTATAATCCAACAGATAGATAATCGCTTCATTATTCTTCTCCTTTAAAGATCTTGAAATAGTAATAATACCAATAGGTATCTCCAAATTGTCGATACATCGAGGACACATCCACTTGGTTGGCAGATCGTCCCAAAACCTGCTTGAATTCCCGGTATCGATCTACGATCTCCGGCTGTATGGAATAGGAGGAAAGCGATATACTGTCTTTGTCCGCCAACAACAATCCGGCTTCTTGGAAATGCCGGGGTATCGGTTCCCCCTTCATGAAAGGTGTCTCTTCCAAGAATCGGCCAAATGCATCCAGCTTCTTACCCAACAAATAATAACATCCCCGGTATTCCCAACCGATCCGATGATCCGGAAGATTGTATCCACTCCATAAGGAATCGACAGGTACGGACAAACTCAGTCGATCTCTTTTCTCAACAGGCATATATTTGTCACTCAACTCCGGATCTTTATCCATTAATTCCGGATGTACCAGATAGATAGCATAACGGCAAGCCCAATCTTTATAGAATGGCATAGCGGCAAGCAAGTCCAAATATTTCTTGGCCAGCGCCACCTCACCCCTAATCAGACAAACTTGCACGAAACGTTGCATCATGCGGGCACTCCCTTTACGTTTGGCTTGCGTAAATCCGTCCATCGCAAAGCTTTCAGACAAAGAGACATCGCCAACAAGAAAATGAACATCGCTCAATAAACGATCCATGTAAAAGGTCTGATTCCAATCGGCACATAAGCTTTTCGTTCCTTTCTGATCGAAAGTAAACATCCGGTCGGCCAATTCTCCCTTATGGGCCAACGACATATTCAAATAGTTTAAGCTAACATAATTATAGATCTGCTTTCCCCGGTACTTATCAATAATGGCGTCCCATTGCCTCTCCCGGGCTAAGAAAGAGAGCTCGTCAAGCATCATGCGTTGCGCATGCCAAGGTTCCGGCAGGCAAAACCGGATGGATACCAGCGCCGTGATCAGACAAACAACAAGGGCTACCCGATCCATCCATTTACTCTTCTCGCCAATCACCGGAACAAAGCGAGCAAATAAAGCAACACCGACAATCGAAAGGGTAAAGAAAGTCCATACACGATACATATAATAATGAGGTAATCGCTGTATCTCCAGATAGGCTTCCGGCATCCATCCATCAGACAAAGGTACAGGAATCCCTAACCATCCGCTAAACAAATAGATAAAAAGCGCTGGGATCAAGCAGGCAGCGGCGGCCAATCTTTGCCGCGACGTTTTGTAGCGGAGTAAGGCTAACAGCGTATATAAGAAAGCGTAACAGACCGAAAGAAGCCCGGTCAGCCCACATAAAAAAAGTGTAGAGGCAATTCCGTATCCGGCAATAGAACCCGCCCGCCGCACCTTTAGCGAGACCGACAAAGCTAAAAGCATCAAAACCACGCCAACCGTCCCGTCCACCAAATACTCCCCATGAATACTCATCTTAACCAGATACAGGACCGGCAATAAAGAAAGGAACAGCAGGTAGGTCTTGTCAGAAAAACAACGCAAGATCCTATAGACCATAAACCCGCAACCAACGAGTAAAACCGTATGGAGAACCACCGCCGACATAGGCTGCCGGTAGTATTGAATGATCCATTGCCCGGCGACAGCGCAAAATCCTCCCGGCTGAAAAAGGAACTCCCGGATATACCACCACTCAGGTATAAACAATTGCATCTCCTCCTGACCGACAAACACAAACACGCCAAAAAGCAGGAAATAATAAAAAATAGCAGCTGTCGAAAAAGACCAGAAAAGCGTTTGTTTCCAGTTCATATACTTAATAGATTATTATTCCACCAACCATCGCTCGATGTTACGGGTCACAGAGGAGAAGTTCACGCCGATCTTAAAAACTTGCCGTGGATCACTCGCAAAGGGAAGCGCATACTGTCTCTCCTCTATCTGGCGCAACGCCTCCTCGGCGGTGCCGTTCAGCTTGAATTCCATCACGTAGATATAGCGATCGGTCTTCAGAACGAGATCAATACGCCCTTGTGAGGTATGATATTCCACCTGCGTATAAAGTCCAACCAACTTAAATACGATAAAAAGCACGTTCCGGTAATGCAACTCCGTATCACGCTCCGGCTTCTGGCCGGCGATCACCTCATAGGGTGTATCAGCGAAGAAGCTTTGTAAACGGCGGAAGAACGCATCGTAATCACCGGAGCGTATCTCTCGTACGAATTGCCCGATCTCGAAAGGGGTCTTGGGGGCACTAACACTCGTGTAAAATGGAAGGAGATATTTCACGAAACCCTCTTCCACTTCCCGGTTCGGGAAACCTAGCCGGTAGATACCAAATTCAGGATCGTAATCCTTGATCGTCAAGTAACCACTCTGGTAGATTACGGGAACGGGATTTTTCGAGGCAGCATCGATACTGTTCAACACATCCGCATCAGTCTCCGTGTTCGCCATCTCGTAAAGGTCGTAATGGGTATGCTTGAGTAATTCAACGAGGTAAGAGGGCGTACCGGTCTCGAACCAATAATCTCCGAACTCCATCTTGGCGAAGGTATTCAATAGGCTAAAGGGATTGTATATTCCCGCAGACTTGGCGGTAAAATGGTATCCGTCATAGCGCTCCTTGAGTTTCTGGCTGGTTTCCTCATAATCCAGTTCCTGTGTCTCAGCCAGCTCCTTCAACTCCTCTTCTAGGTAGGCATGTATCTCTTTCTCCGTGATGCCACATATCTCGACGTAGCGATTGTCCATCGAGATATCCATAAGGTTATTCAAATCGCTGAACACGCTTACCTTACCAAACTTCGTCACCCCTGTCAACAAAGCGAAACGAATGGCTCTATCCATCGTCTTTAACACGCCGTAGAAAGGCTTCAACATATTCCGCAATTGCGTTTGCGTCTTTTCATCGTGCAGGTTTTGCAGCAAAGGCTTGTCGTACTCGTCAATCAATATCACCACGCGATGCCCGGTCTGGCGGTAAGCCTGTTCTATCACATAACTGAAACGTTCCTCCAAGGCACGATCCTGTTTCTCCGTTCCATATAAAGCCTCCCATTTCTCCAAGAACTCATTCAAGATACTAGTCAGAGCGGCAGTATCTTTATAATGACGAGCATTCAAGTCCAAATGCAAGATCGGATATACCTCCCAGTCTTTCTCCAACCGTTCCATCGCCAACCCCTCGAACAGCTCCCTCTTCCCTTGGAAATAGGCCTCCAACGTAGATAGCAAGAGACTCTTGCCGAAACGCCGCGGACGACTCAAGAAATAGTAACTTCCGGTCTTAGCCAACTGATAAATCAAAGCTGTCTTATCAATATAGAGATAACCGTCTTTACGGATCTTCTCGAAGTTCTGTATGCCGATAGGATAAATTGTCTGGTTCATAGCGATGATCGTTTAGATATACTTACCATGAACAAAGATAGACATTCCTTTTTATCAGAACAAGATAAGAACATATGATCTCAAAAACTTTCCTTGACAATACGCTTGACTGGCAGGAAAAAACGCTCGATCAAACGCAATTCCTCCCATTTTGAATAAGAACTAATAGCAGATCAAAATTATATGCCAGAAAACGCAGTAGTACTTACTTCGTCTACAAATATATACTTACTTGCCCGATGAAGTATATATTCTCCGGTTAAGTAAGTACTACTGCGTTTTCCACACCATATCAAAAAAAGGAGGTATGCCCAACTGACATACCTCCTTTTTTATATTAAGTTTAACTTATTAATATCCCGGGTTCTGTTCCAACAACGGGTTCGCACCCAATGACAATTGATGCAATGGATAACGATTGTATTTCTCATCGTTCGTAGCCTTATGATCCCACCAATCCTCTGTCACATATGCGTCCCAACGGATTAAGTCCGTGCGACGACGGGCCTCGCGCAAGAACTCTTGCATCCATTCCTTCAGCATACGGTATTTATCCAAATTGGCAGCGGTAACAGGATCCGGGTCGTTTCCACCCTCGAAGTTACGCTTACGGATGGAGTTGATGATATCGGCCGCACCATTCTTATCGCCCAAACGCATCTTACATTCCGCCAAAGTATAATAGATCTCTGTCAGACGAATTACAGGACAATCTGGGTTGAAACGTTCCTTGAACTCATCTTGATTAGGCAGAGGACTAAATTTAAGAACACGCACGCCTGAGTTCTCCTCTGCATCGGCAATCGTAGAAGTCAGATCCTTAAGACTGGCTACCGTATTGCCCACCTGGCTGATATGAGCGATCTGGTCTACGACATTCAAGACCTTGCCGGCATACTCGCGGGCACCCAAGCATTTGTACTCGGGGAAATCCGGGTTTTGCAACTCACCAACGATAAACATACCACGGTATTTGCGACCACCCTCATATACATACTGCTGCTTACGGATATCCTTGTCGTTGAATGTCTCGTATGGATTACCTACGTTAAACTTATACAAGTTACCCTCCGGATCGCGACTAGGGCATAGGCAAAGCCCATTATTACCACTAGCATCCTGCAAGCCCCCTAAGAAATCCTTGAAATTATAGGGAAGAGTGAAGGCAGTCAAACCACCATCCGTCTCACCTTTGGCATTCTCGGAAGGTACTGTCCAGATAATCTCCGGGCAAGTCTCATTACCCCAACCAAAGATCTCGGTGAAATGGTTGGCCAATTTATACTGACCATACTTTCCATCGATAATATCCTGACAAATCTTAGCGGCCTCCTCATACATCGGTTTATTGATATACGATTCAGCGTTGAAATACAAACGAACCTTCAAAGCCGCAGCCACAGCACGATGGATAACGTTCGTCTCGGGTGCTCCCAAGGTCTCCTTCAACGGAAGATTCGGCATAGATACATCCAACAAGGAGTCGATAAAATGGAAAGTCTCCACATCTGTAGCACGAGCCTTCACATCCTCCTTCGTAGATGTGTAAAGAGGCATACCACCAAACATGTCCAAACCATCCAAATAAAAAGAGGCAGCCAATACGTTCAACTGATTAATCATTGATACACGATCCTCCTCAGTCAAGCCCACCGATACGAAATCGATATTCTCCAAATCCTCCAAGGCACTCCACGACTGAGCCACACCCATCGTCGTCAAGTCCCATCCATCCTTCATCGGGCTCATATCATCCATAAAATGATGATGATGCATGTTCTGATAAACGGCGCCATCAAACCAGTCATTACCACGAGTAGGCACACACATAGCATCAGTTCCCACTTCCATCAAGCGCACACGAGCGTCGTTATGAGCTACCCACCAACGCCAATGCGTAAAAGGACGATTAAAACGCGACCAAATCGCGTCTGCATTCGTATAATACGTGTCGGGAACAACCTGCGAATAGAAGGTAGGATCCACATCACATGAGGTACCCAGCAGCAAGCAAGCAGCCCCGGCTACCATCCAATTTGTTATCTTGCTAATTTTCATTTTCTTCTTACCTTTTTTAGAATGTTACTTGAATACCTAAAGTGTATGTGCGGACAATCGGGTCACAGTTCCAAACCTTATCGGTACCACCTGTCCAGCCTGTGATATCTACCTCTGGATTATGTCCGCTATATCCTGTAATAGTCGCTACATTGCCGACAGTTCCATATACGCGCAGACGCTCTGCCCATTTTGTATACTTATTCAACGCCAATGTATAACCTAACGTAATCGCATCTATCTTCAAGAACGAGCCATCCTCCAAGAAGTAATCGCAAAGCTGCTTCACGCCGCGAATGTCCTTAAACTTCGGATCGTCAAGCGCCGGTTTCCAAAGATTCCACTGGCCGGCACCACTCTGTCCCTGGATACCCAAGTACATCGGATAAGTATTCAAGACATCGAAACCTATCCAACTACGCATATTAATACCCAAGTCAAAATTCTTATAAGTAAAGGTATTGTTCCATCCCATCATCACCTTGGGCAGATAATTACCGATATATTGTTTGTCGTCTACACTCTTCTGGGAAGCAGGTATAACCTCACCATCCTTATTGTACAAAAGGAAGTCTCCTTTATCGTCGAATCCAGCGAATTTCCACATATGGAACGCACCGATCTCTGCCCCCTCTTCAATACGAGCGGCATCGCCCGGCCATCCCGGTTCATCCATAGCGTTACCATCCATACGTGAATTGTTGCCATACATCGTAAGGATCTTACCCGAGTTATGGCTCATATTCAAGCTGGAAGTCCAAGTGAAGTCCTTATTCTGGATGATGTCACCACCAACCTCGAACTCCCATCCTTTACTCTCCATCTCGCCAATATTCTGCCATTGCTTGCCATTTGGATACGGTGGCTGTGGAACATTCACCTCGTAGATCATACCATCGATCTTACGACGATAGTAATCGAACTTACCATACATACGGTTGCCAAAGAATGAGTAGTCCACACCGATATTCCACTCCTTCTTCTCCTCCCATCCCAAATAAGGATTCACGTTAGAGCTCGGACCATAGACATAAGCCCAGCTTCCGCTAGGAAGCATCCAGTATTGGTCGCGGCTCAACGTATTAGCCATATAGGAAGCATCGAAGTCGTTATTACCTGTAACACCATAACCAAAACGAACCTTCAAGTCGCTCACCCAGTCAAACTCCTTCATGAACTCCTCGGCAGATACACGCCAACCTCCGGACAACGCCCAGAAGTTACCCCAACGGTTCTCGGCGGCAAACTTTGATGATCCCTCATGACGGATTGTGGCAGAAACCATATATTTGTCATTGTAAGAGTAGTTGGCACGAGCATACAATGCAAACAGGCGCTCTGTGATATTCTTACCTGATCCCATGGCAGCCTTACCATCTGTCAGATATGAACCCGCACCTAAGTCCCAATATTTCAGTCCCTCAACACCGAAGTCATAGTTCTCAGCATTGAAATTCTCTCCATTCTTCTCGAAATAAGAGTAACCAGCAACGGCATTCAAGCTATGGCCACCCTTGAACTCCTTCAGATATGTGAAGTAACCCTCAGATGTAAGGTGCTCAGTCTTTGAGAACTCAAGTTTAGCCCAACCGCCACGGTTGTTTGTCACCTCATCGCGGTGGTAACGAGAGCGGAACTGGTGGAGCTCCCACTGACGGTTCTCGTAACCCAATGTCTGAGAATAGCTCAATCCCTCAATGGGCTTGATGTTCAACTTCATTGTAACCTCAGGCTTGAACCACTTGTCCAATCCCTCATAGTCGGTCAACATACGGTCGGCTACGATATTATAGTCCAATGTCTCGCCAGTCCACACATTATAGCCTGTCGGGCTTTCCGGGTCAAATGGCGAACGAGTCGGGTTATTATACAACGCCTGCTTGAAGTTTGCCTTCTTATCCTCATCCGATCCATCGGAAGTACGAGCAGTCTGACGATAATCCACGATCGGACGGATCTCTAACCAACCATCGAACAGCTTAAAGTTTGCATTCAAGCGTCCACCATAGTCCTTACGGTTATCCTTAATCGTGATGCCTTCGTTGGTCTCATAGAAGAAAGAGGTGTACACTTGTGCGTTCTCGGTACCTAGCTCCAAAGAGAGGTGATGTTTTTGCGAGAAGTTATCCTTCTGCAAAAGAGCGTCCCACCAATCAGCGTTCTGCCCGTAATCAGTGATATTCACGTCCGTACGATTGCGATATTCATCGGCGGTCATCATATCCGGACGGCCATAGTTTTGTTTCTTCGAAAGCTCAGTACTATAATTCAATTTTACTTTACCATTCGTGTTAGAACCACTCTTCGTTGTGATCAAGATCACACCCGAAGCAGCACGTGTACCATAGATCGCACCAGCGGAAGCATCTTTCAGCACATCGATAGATTTGATATCGTCTTGGTTCAAGGCACGAATATCACCTCCCGGGAAACCATCGACAACGATCAATGGAGCCTTACCAGAGTTGATAGAGGTCAAACCACGCAACTGGATCGTGGTCGTACCATTGGCACTACCATTATTTTGCAAGATCAAACCGCTGATCTTACCTTGCAAAGAGCTGGTGATATCGGCACCACCCACACCCTTCATCATATCGCCGGCAGACAATGAGGTAACGGAGCTGGTCACTTGCTTCTTCTCCATCGTACCGTAACCTACGACCACGACCTCTTCAAGAGCCTGGGAATCTTCCGACAACGTAACATTTATAACACTTTGACTGCCAACCGGGACTTCCTTGGTCGTGTAACCGATATAAGAGATTTCCAAAACAGCGTTTGCGGGCACATCTTGCAACGTAACCGAGCCGTTCATGTCGGTTACGTTACCGATAGTAGTTCCCTTGACCAACACGTTCGCGCCGATCAACTCACCCATTGAATCTGAAACCTTAACCGTAATAGTCTTACCATTTTGCATGACCGATTCAACATTCGGTCCGTAGTTGTGCGAGGGTTCCACAGCCGCCAATCCTTGAAAGGAGGCCATACATAGGAATCCCGTGGTAAGCATCATAACACTTGGTTTGAACAAGCTTAAACACAATTGCTTGCTCTTCTTACTACATTTTTCCATCTTTATTATTAAATGGTTATAATTAATTGAGATTAACAATATTCAAACACCAAAAACCTACTTTCTGCTATCTCTGAGCGCAGTCCCTAATAAAAATGACTAGCTAAAACGTTCGTTTAGACTAGTCGTCCGCGAAGTTAACCATTAATTTAAATTAAGCAACATTCATTTAAATCATTTTTCGATTCTATTAGTAATAAGACTTATAATCAACACATTACATCCAATATTAAAATTGTGTCAAATGCACTATCCCATCCATCAAAATGACTAGTCTAAACCAACGTTTAAACCAGTCATTTTCACATTTATTATACTATTGAGTATGATAAAAACCATACCTTTACTCCCCCAAAGAAAGAATGCAGAAACCATGAAACTACAAATCATCGATACCGGCTACTTCTACGCCGACGGAGGCGCCATGTTCGGGGCCATTCCTAAAAGTGCTTGGAGCCGTCGCTATCCGAGCGACGAGACAAATGGTTGCGTGCTCGCCATGCGTAGCCTTGTCATAAAAACAGATGACGGACGCATCGTCCTAGTAGATAACGGAGCGGGAAATAAACACTTAAAACAACTAAGTTATTACCGCTTCTTCAACTTGGTAGACCTCGGCACGGAATTACGAAACCGAGGAATTCAACCGGAGGAAATCACGGATGTTGTCCTCACCCATCTCCATTTCGATCATTGCGGTTATACCACGCAAAAGGATGAATCTACCGGACATTTATTTCTCTCATTCCCAAATGCGAACCACTGGGTTAGCCGCAAGCAATGGGAGAATTTCCTTCATCCGAACGCCTTGGAGAGAGATTCCTATTTCATCGAGAATATGCAAGCCGTCGCAGACGCTAATTCCTTACGGCTGCTAGATGCCGACACATCGATTTGCCCCACTATAGAGCTACGCCTGTACGATGGGCACACTCCGGGACAAATTGTTCCCTATATCCATACGGAGGACCGGACCTTTGTCTTTGCCGGGGATGTTATCCCCCTTGTAGCCAGCGTATCTCCGGAATGGATCTCGGCTTACGATACGTATCCGATCACGTCATACAACGAGAAACTGCGCATGCTTGCCGAAGCCGCCGAAAAAAGGCAAGCGCTCATCTACTGCCATGACGCTTACATCCGCTGCACAACCGTAAAACGTGTGAATTCTTATTATAAGAAAGACAAGGAAATACCTCTCAAGAAGACGTTTCTTTTCCCTTAGTCCCTAGCCCTTTTCCCTTTAGACCTTAGGTGTTTCTTCCATATTCCTTAGACATTTCTTATAGAAGTATTCATCATCCACCAGCCGTTGCATGATCGTCTACCAACTGTTGGATGATCATGCAACAGCTGGTGGACGATCATGCACCAGTTGATAAATAGTCTATATATATAGACAAAATCCCTAAGGTTATCGCATCAAAAGTGTAAAAGCATTAGATAAAACGGCTAATTCTATTTATCTTTGGGCGGTGATACTGAATCAATTATTGTTTTACATTCTAAACTCTAAACACATGAACAGCCTAAGCAAACTAGCGCTCGTCCTGACATTTTGCACGGGAATGATCGCTTGCTCCGGTGGTAAGGCCGTAAAAGGAGATTACGGAGTAGTGCCTTTGCCACAAGAAGTAACATTGACGAACGGAAATCCTTTCGTCCTAAGTCCATCCACGAAGATATTTTATCCGGAGGGCAATGATAAGATGAAGAAGAACGCCGAGTTCCTCGCTTCTTATATCAAGGAAATCACGGGCTATGAATTAGCAACCGCTACCGGCCAGCCCGGTAAGGGGATCAGCCTCGTTATCGACCAAAGCATCCAGAATCCGGAAGGATATCAACTGACCGTTAGCGATAACGGGATACGGATCGCCGGAAGTACGGATGCCGGCGTATTTTATGGTATCCAGACATTACGTAAATCGATCCCGGCCACGGCCCAAGGGATGAACGTAGAATTACCGGCAGCTACCATCAACGACTATCCCCGTTTTGCCTATAGAGGCATGATGCTGGATGTCAGCCGCCATTTCTTCCCCGTGGATTCGGTAAAGACGTATCTCGATATCCTTGCCTTGCACAACCAAAATACGTTCCACTGGCATCTGTCCGATGACCAAGGTTGGCGTATCGAGATCAAGAAATATCCAGAATTGACACAGATCGGATCTAAACGCAAGGAAACCGTGATCGGCCATAACTCCGGAACATATGACGGAAAAGAATACGGGGGCTTCTATACACAAGACCAGATTCGCGATGTCATCGACTATGCCGCCGAACGCCATATCACGATCATCCCGGAAATCGATATGCCGGGACATCAATTGGCAGCCTTGGCTACTTACCCGGAACTGGGATGCACCGGGGGCCCTTATGACGTATGGGGCCAATGGGGAGTAGCCGACGACGTGATCTGCGCCGGAAACGAGAAATCCATGCAATTCCTAGAAGACGTATTGAGCGAGGTCATCGATCTTTTCCCGTCCGAATATATCCATGTAGGTGGTGATGAGTGCCCGAAGGTACGTTGGGAGAAATGCCCGAAATGCCAAGCTCGCATCAAGGCGGAAGGTATCAAGGGAGATAAGAAGCATTCCGCCGAGGAATATTTGCAAAGCTACGTGATCTCCCGCATGGAGAAATTCGTGGAGAGCAAAGGACGCCATATCATCGGCTGGGACGAGATCCTAGAAGGAGGCTTGGCCCCGAATGCCACGGTAATGAGCTGGAGAGGCATGGATGGAGGTATCGAGGCCGCCAAGCAAAAGCATAACGTAGTCATGACACCGAATACATATGTATATCTGGATTACTATCAATCAGCGGATACGGATCTTGAGCCCGATGCTATCGGTGGTTACTTGCCGTTAGAGAAAGTATATTCTTTTGAGCCGACAGCCGGTATCTCTCCTGAAGACCAGAAGTACGTGATCGGGGCGCAAGCCAACCTCTGGACGGAATATATCCCGACCTTCTCACAGGTAGAATACATGATCATGCCCCGTATCGACGCCGTAGCCGATATCCAGTGGAGCGATCCGTCCAAGAAAGATTATCAGACGTTCCTGCCCCGTGTGGCCCGCATGACACAACTTTACGATCGCTTGGGATATAATTACGGAAAGCATATCTTCGATATTAACGCCTCCCTGACCACCAATACGGAGAACGGAACACTCGACATAGCCTTGACGAAGTTGGGTGAAGGAGATATCTATTATACGGTAGACGGTAGCGATCCTACGATCGCCAGCATCAAGTATGAAGGCCCGGTACAGATCAACCAAGATTGCGAATTCAAGGCGATCGTTGTCCGTCCGAACGGTACGAGCCGCATCTTCTCAGAAGATATCTTCTTCAATAAAGCGACGATGAAGCCCATCACCTTGAAAGAGCAACCCAGCAAAGGATACGTTTTCAACGGGGCACAGGTATTGGTAGACGGCTTACGTGGAGGAAGCAATTACAAGACCGGCCATTGGCTGGGTTTCCAAGGAAAAGACCTTGACGCCACGATCGATCTAAAGGAACCAACCGAAATCCAAAAGGTATCTTTCAATACGAATGTGGTAAAAGGCGATTGGATCATGGGAGCCTCCGCCGTAACCGTAAAGGTATCCGACGATGGCAAGAATTTCAAGGAAGTAGCTTCCAAGAAAATCCCGGAGCTAACCCAAAACGACAAGGACGGTTTATATCCCCAAGAGATATCCTTCGCCCCGGTAAAGGCCCGCTATGTCGAGATTATCATCAACAGCAGCAAACTACCAAAATGGCACGGTGGCGCCGGAAGTCCCGCATTCTTGTTCGTAGATGAGATAGAAATCTTATAAGATAATGATACAGCGAGATGGCTGAGAGATACCCGCCATCTCGCTTTCTTATTTTAAACTAAATAACAAATATCATGATAAACAAAAACATCTTAATTCTTTCAGCCCTATGCTCCTGTTGCTCACTATGGGCGGATGAGGTTGTCGTGCGACATTATAATTACGCCGGCCCTTACGAGGTGAAGAAACCCTTCTTGGCAGATAGCCTGGATGTAAACAGTAAGAGATTCTCTGACAAGGAACTATTGAACACGACCGTTCCTTTCTGCAACCTTTCCCAAAGCGGACAAACCCTTGATGCGGCGTCTTCCGGAGAGCTGATCTTGCCAACCTCGGCCTCTTCCTACGCGCTACATTTGGTTTCCTTCTACCTGAATAGTGACCGCTATACAAAAGGCACCTTAAGGATCAATGGCCCTGAGATTTCAGAAGTCTACGTGGATGGACAACCCATAAAACTAACCCAAGGAGAAGCCTCGTTGACCTTGGAGCCGCGACGCTATGAAATCGTAATTAAATATTTATCTGAGAGCCACAAAGAGAATGCCTTAAAAGCCTCATTCAACCCGGAAAAAGACGCGGTGGTAACCGCGACCGTCAATCCGGAGAAACGTTATACATTAAGTGATGTATTTGATGGTAAACGCATCCAATCCGCCAGCCTGTCCCCGAATGGAAAATTCATTATCATCTCCTATCAAGAAACCTATCCCGGCGGAAAGCAGTCCTCATTTACCCAGATACTAGACAAGGCTACCGGTTCCGTATTGGTTGAGAACGGACAGAGCTTACGCTGGATGCCTAAAAGCAATCTGGCCTATTACACCCGGAAAGGGATGAAAGGCACGGAATTGGTGACCTTAGACCCTACCAGTAAAAAGGAGAACATCCTTTCCAGCCAATTGCCTGAAGGTTCTTTCAGCTTCGGGCCTACCGAAGACTATCTATTATTCTCCATACGGGAGAAAGGACCGCAAGAACGAAAAGAGATCCAAGAGATACTGGTGCCGGATGATCGCCAACCGGGATGGAGAAACCGTATGTTTATCCATAAATATGACCTGCGAACCGGATTGTTCCAACGGCTCACCTATGGACATACTTCTACTTACATCAACGATGTATCTCAAGACGGCCACTATCTGCTATTCAGTCGCAGGGAACCGAATTTAACGGAGCGCCCTTTCTCACGTACATATATATATAAGATGGATCTACGAACCATGCATGTGGATACCCTTATAAAAGGTGAGAAATTCGTAAGCCGTGCCGTTTTCTCCCCGGATGCCACCCAATTACTCCTTGACGCGTCTGGAGAGGCTTTCGATGGTATCGGATTAAAGATCAAAGAAGGACAGACATCGAATACGAGCGACGGGCAATTATTCCTATACAATATAGCAGATAAAAGTATAAAGCCGCTTACGAAAGATTTTGCCCCCTCTGTCGATTCCTACGAGTGGAACGCCCTCGATAAACAAATCTATATCACGGCGAAAGATAAGGACCGTGTTCGCATGTATAGTCTAAACCCGTCCAACGGAAAGATTAAGCAACTTCAAGCCAAGGAAGATGTCATCTCCGATTACTCCATCGCCAATCAAGCTTTCGAAATGGTTTATTTCGGATTAAGCGCTTCCAATTCCCAAAGGCTTTATACCTATAACTTGAAAAACGACGCCTCTTCCTGCTTGATCGATCTCTCCAAAGAGATCTTGAGAGACGTCACTTTAGGAGAAGTGCAAGATTGGAATTTCGTTTCCGCCCAAGGGGATACGATTTACGGCCGCTTCTATCTCCCTCCTCATTTTGATGCGACCAAGAAATATCCGATGATCGTGAACTATTACGGAGGAACAACCCCTACGGCCCGGGTGATGGAAAGCCGTTATCCTTCGCATGTATACGCCGGCTTAGGGTACATCGTCTACATCATACAACCCAGTGGAGCGACTGGGTTCGGTCAAGAGTTCTCCGCACGCCATGTCAACGCATGGGGTAAACTTACCGCTGACGAGATCATCGAAGGCACGAAAAAGTTCTGTGAGCAGCATCCTTTTGTCAACACGAAGAAAATCGGTTGCATGGGGGCTTCATACGGAGGTTTCATGACTCAATACCTACAAACAAAAACAGATATATTCGCGGCGGCCATGTCTCATGCGGGAATCAGCGACATCACCAGCTATTGGGGAGAAGGTTACTGGGGATATTCATACAGCTCGTTGGCTAGCGCTAACAGTTATCCATGGAATGCCCGGGATATGTACACTTTACAAAGTCCGCTATTTAACGCAGACAAGATCAATACCCCGATCTTGTTCTTACATGGAACCGCAGACACGAATGTTCCGATTGGAGAGAGCATCCAGATGTTTACCGCATTAAAATTATTGGGTAAGCCTACAGCGTTTGTCCAGGTAGAAGGAGAGAACCACCATATACTGGATTACGACAAACGTATCTTGTGGAATAACACAATTTACGCATGGTTCGCTAAGTGGTTGAAAGATCAACCGGAGTGGTGGGACGCATTATATCCTCCGAAAAGTCTATAAAAATCAAAATAGGTCACTCTATTCATATATATCTAAAGAGTATCTTTAATTAGATACTCTTTTTTTATTTAAATACATTAGATAGTATTTATGAAATACCTTAGTCTCCGAAGAACTAAATCACTTTTCCGTTCAATATTTATTAATTATTATAAATATCTTAATAAATTATAGAACATACAACCTATGTAAACATCTGTTATGTCTAATTGTACTATTTACAGCAAGCATTTTATTTTAATAGCTGTACGGCAAATATAAAGATATATTTGCAATAAACAAACATATTGACAATAAAAATAAACTTACACGAAACTTTGTCAATACGGATTATTTTAAGTTATATGTTAATTTAATACATTCTAGTATTAATATATAGTATTAATATGCAAATTATTTTTAACTCAATCCCGCATCAATGCTAGGAAGTAACACCAAAGTACCTTACTCTCATGAAGTTCTTCGGAAACTAAGTCAATCGACTAAGTGGCAACAATTGATTACAACGATCTATTTATTAACAAATTAAACAAAAAGTATGTGTCTATGAAAAGGTTGACTTATCTATTACTATGCTTGTTTGCAAGTATAGCGTTCGCAACGGCTCAGACCACGAAGGTGACCGGTACGGTTATCTCGGCGGAAGACGATGGACCTATCATTGGAGCCTCTATCGTAGTAGCTGGTACTACTACCGGTACTGTAACGGATTACAACGGAGCGTTCACCTTGGATGTTCCTTCTAACGCGAAAAAGCTAATCGTTTCCTACATCGGTATGAAATCTGTGGAAGTGGCAGTAAAACCAATCATTAAAGTCACGATGGAGTCTGACTCTCAGAACTTGGATGAAGTCGTGGTTGTCGGTTACGGAACTCAAAGAAAAAAGGATGTGACGAGTGCCATATCTAAAGTAGGAGGTGAAGACTTAAGCAACTTGGCAACAGCGTCTTTCGACTCTCAATTAGCTGGACGTGCCGCTGGTGTACAGGTTACGACTCCTAGTGGCGTATTGGGAAGCGGTCCTCAATTCAAGATCCGTGGTATGAGTACGATCAGTTCTAACTCTCAGCCGTTATTCATCGTAGATGGCATGCCGATCGCCACCGGTGATAACGCCGATGGAAAAACCGGCTTAGGAATGGCTTACGCTTCTTACAACGCGATGTCTGATATTAACCCGAATGACATCGAATCCATTGAAATATTGAAAGACGGTGCGGCTACAGCTATCTATGGCTCCCGTGCGGCAAATGGAGTTGTATTGATCACAACTAAAAAAGGCTCCAAGGGACGTACTCAAGTAACTTACGATGGCTATGTAAGCGCAGCCAGCGCAGCTAAATTGCATGATCTTCTGGGAGCGAAAGATTTCGTGACTATCGCTAACGAGAAATACGAGAACTGGGGAATGAAAGGACAGGCTGTTTACGATCCGAACGGACCGGACACAAACTGGAATGATTATATTTTCCGTACAGGTTTCCAGCACAATCATAGCTTATCCGCCAGTGGTGGTACGGATAAAAGCCAATATTATGTATCATTAGGTTTCACGGAACAAGAAGGTATCATTCGCGCCAATGACTTAAACCGTTTGAGCTTAAAGGCAGATTTGACACAACAAGCGACAAAATGGTTACGCATCGGATTAAATGGCCAGATGACCCGTACCCGGGTTAATGGTGTCATGAATGACGAGAATTCATTGGGTGGCGTAGGTTTCGCCGGCACTCGTATGCTTCCAAACGTATCTGTATTCAATCCGGATGATCCTACTGGTTACAATATCGACGCTGAAAACCGTAAGACATTAGGTCGCGGAAGCAACCTTTCCTATATTGATAATGGCATCCAGAATATCGTTTGGGCATTAGACAATAACGTAAACCGTACGACTAATACCCGCACATTAGGTGGTGGATGGGCTGAGATCACATTCATGGACGGATTGACATTAAAAACACAGGCCGGTCTGGATATCTCGAATGTTAAAGATTTCATGGTATGGAATCCGGAATCAGGAGACGGATACGGCTATGGCGGCTTATTGGAAGAAATCAATACCACATACACGAACTGGAACTGGCAAAACGTAATCAACTTTAACCGTACATTCAATGATGTACATAATCTGACGGCGACAGCGGTACAAGAGTATACCCATCAAGAATATGAATATACGGACGCAACCGTGCAACAAATATCCGATGCTTTCTTCACCGACCATATCATTTCCAACACATTTGGTGAGAGATTCGTATCTGGAGGTAAAACGTTTATGGGATTAGCCTCCTATATGTTCCGTGCGAATTACAACTATGATAGTAAATATTATATCGGAGCCTCTGTCCGCACGGACGGCTTATCCAGCCTTCCGACAGACACTCGCTGGGGTACATTCTGGGGAGGATCAGCCGCTTGGCGTATCTCTCGCGAAAAATTCTGGAGCGAATCAACTATTAATGATTGGTTTAACGACTTACGTATCCGTGCCAGCTACGCTACAATCGGAAACTCTGACCTAGGGAATTATTTCCCTTATCTGGGAACTTACGGGGCGAAGAAAGCAGGATCGAATACAGCTATCGCTTGGAACCGTATGGGTAACAGCCAGCTCAAATGGGAAACAACCGAGACTTTCGATATCGGATTGGATGGCTCTTTCTTTAATAACCGCCTGACATTCGAGCTAGCTTATTGGCAAAAGAACTCCAAAGACTTGGTGTTGGAAGTTCCTACAGCACCTACCGCTGGTATTCCTTACAACTCATATTTTGATAATATCGGTAAGATCAAGAACTCCGGTATGGAATTGACAGTTAACGCTACAATCATCGCTACCAAAGATTGGAACTGGCAAACTAATTTCAACTTCTCCACGGCTAAGAACACGGTGAAGAGCTTATATGGCGGAACAGACATCGTAGACAATTACACAATCATTCGTGAAGGAGAGTCATATAGATCTTTATATGGATATGATTATTACGGCGTAAACGCCGCAAACGGTAATCCGATCTGGAGTAAGGCGGACGGTTCATTAGTGCAATTCGACACATTCGGCTCTTACGACTATGCGGAATATGATCCTTCCAATCCTTCGGATGTCTCCAAGGCTTCTTCCTTGGACGCTAGCGACCGTAAGGTATTAGGTTCATCTATGCCTACTTGGTACGGAGGTTGGAATAATACAGTTTCTTACAAGAATTTCGATTTAAATGTATTCTTCCGCTTCTCCGGAGGTAATAAGATCATGAACGCTTCTCGTCAAAGCGCATTGTTCAATATGGATTTCTCCAACAACGGAACAGAAATCTTAGGCCGCTGGGTTTCTCCAGAGCAACCGGGTGACGGCATGACTCCAAAAATCGGTTATGGAGATGCCTCTTCCTTATTCAATGATGGATATACGGATTCACACTTCGTTGAGAGCGGCAATTACCTAAAACTATCTACGTTAGCTTTAGGCTATACACTACCGAAGGCGGTCGTATCCAAACTGAACATGACAAAGATTCGTTTCTATGTTCAAGGACAGAACTTACTCACTATCACAGGTTATTCCGGATTGGATCCTGAGACAAACTCTCGTTTAGGTGTAGATTGGAACGGTATGCCACAGCAACGTTCATTCACTTTTGGAGCGAACATTACATTCTAATTTCACAAACTAAGAAAAGTTACAATTATGTTATACAAGAAATTATATAAAAACATTTCAGTAGTAGCGTTAGGGACAGCCCTATTCTCGCTGCCCGTGTTCACCGCCTGCGAAAGCGACGTCGTAGACCTTGAACCTGTTGACAAATTCTCCGAGCTTACGGCATACGGGACAGAAGAACGTTGCGAGTTAGCCGTAGTCGGAGCTTACGATGCCGCACAATGTGGTATGTACGTAGATCCGAATGACTTTGGGTGGGCACGCGGTTATCCTTTTGGAGCGGCCAGTATATTGCAAGGCGAAATGCGCGGTGAAGATATGAACCTAACCGCCCAATTCTATGATTATACCTATTCCGCAACCTATAACTTGACTACCGCTAATAACGTGGCGATGTGGGAAACCTCTTTCGAGGCTATTAACCGCTATAATACGGTATACGCAGGTATAGAAGGCGCGGTAGCGGCGGGTGTCATAACCGAAGAGAAAGGGAATCAGTACAAAGGAGAATGCCTGTTCTTACGTGCGTTAACCTATCACAACTTGATGATCCATTATGCCCTGCCCTATAACGTAGAAGGTAACAATAACTACGGTATGCCTATTTATACGAAAGCCGTAAACGACCCCAGCCAACTCGCTGAGCAACAAAGCATAGGCCGTTCTACCGTTAAGGAGACTTACGATCAGATATTAAGCGACCTGAATAATGCGGAAAGCATGCTTCCGGACATTATTGATGCTGATAAAATCGGACGTGCGAGCAAAGGTGCCGCCATCGCATTGAAAACGCGCGTATATTTGCATATGCGTGATTGGAACAATGTAGTTACTGAAGCTAAGAAACTGGAAGGCGGACGTTTCATTCTGGAAACCAATCCTGCCACTCCTTTCGTTTCTTACAAAGACAATCAGGAATCTATATTCTCCATTCCGAATGACTCTCAAGATAACGCATCTGTAAATGGAGCTATGTCCGCTATGATGTCTGCCCGTGAAGGTGGCCGTGCGATGTGCCCGACATCCCCTACCCTTTACAACTCCAAATTCTGGAAAGGGGATGACAAGCGTCGTAACCTCGTCCTTTATCGTGCGTCTGACGATTATTACTTCTGTGATAAATACCAGAATCCCCAAACACGTGAAGAGTATGCCCCGATCCTGCGCTATGCCGAGGTATTGCTAAACGAGGCCGAGGCTGCCGCACGTGCGGGAGACAAGACTCTCGCATTGGAGAAATTGAATCAAGTAAGAGACCGTTCTTTGGCCGACCCCGCTACACAAACGTATAAGGCTGGCGATTTCGCCAACACGAAAGCGCTGGTAGAAGCTATCCTTTGGGAACGTCGCATTGAGTTCCAAGGTGAAGGTCGCCGTTGGGAAGACATTCATCGTTTAGCGGCTGACGATTTACTGCCGTCCGGTGGTATTCCCGCAAAGATCGAATACAACAATGCCAAAGGCCAAGGTGCTTTTGTCGTTGGTGGAGAAGTAAAAGCAGAATGGTTCGGCAACAGCAAACAGTTCATCCCGTACACAGATAAACGCTTTATTTGGCCGATCCCATTGAATGATATATTAAGAAACCCCACGCTAGCCGCACAACAGAACGCAGGCTGGTAGAATATAGACACACTCTTATTTTTTACTATGTAGGGGACATGAGAGGGCGAGACCGGGAGGTTCCGCCCTCTTTTCTTTTAAAACGTATTGACATAATAATTCACGGGAAATCATTATCTTTGCACTCTCTAAAAGAGGCTTATTCGTTATTTCGTGATAAATACTAATAAATCAACGATATGATTCTATTCTTTCAATCTTCAACAAAGACGGTGCTGGCTGTAGAGGCCGCGCACGCTTTCTCTCCTGAAGACACTCAAAAACTGGTTTGGTTGTTTAGCGAGGCAACTCCTGTTCAATCAGAAACATTGGAAGGCTGGTACGTAGGGCCACGCCGGGAAATGATTACCCCGTGGAGTACGAACGCCGTTGAAATTACCCAGAATATGGGCCTGACCGGTATTTCCCGTATTGAGGAATATTTTCCTGTTTCTTCTGGCGACGCGGATCACGATCCGATGTTACAACGTATCTACAATGGCTTGAATCAGGAGATCTTCACGATCAGTAAAAAACCGGATCCTATTGTCTATATTGAGGATTTGGAAGTGTACAACCAACAAGAGGGCTTGGCTCTAAGCCAAGAGGAGATCGCTTACTTGAACGAGGTAAGCCAGAAGTTGGGACGTAAGTTGACCGATAGCGAGGTGTTCGGTTTCTCTCAAGTAAACTCGGAACACTGCCGCCATAAAATATTCGGAGGTGTATTCATCATCGACGGCGAGGAAAAAGAAAGTTCCTTGTTCAACTTGATCAAGAAGACTTCCGCCGAGAACCCTAATAAATTGGTTTCCGCTTATAAAGATAACGTAGCGTTCAATGAAGGCCCGATGGTAGAGCAATTCGCTCCCCTATCCGGTGACAAACCTGATTTCTTCGCCGTAAAAGATATCAAGACGGTTATCTCCTTGAAAGCCGAGACGCATAACTTCCCGACAACCGTTGAACCGTTCAACGGTGCCGCTACCGGAACAGGTGGTGAGATCCGTGACCGTCTGGGCGGTGGTAAGGCATCCTTGCCGATAGCGGGAACAGCTGTCTACATGACTTCTTACCCGCGTACAGAAGGCGCTCGCGAATGGGAGAAGATCCTAGACCCCCGCCCTTGGTTATACCAGACTCCGGAGCAGATCTTGATCAAGGCTTCCAATGGTGCCTCTACATTCGGTAACCATTTCGGCCAGCCGCTTATCTGTGGTTCTTTATTGACTTTCGAGCACACGGAGAACGATAAGAAGTACGCTTACGACAAAGTAATCATGCTTGCCGGCGGTGTAGGTTTCGCGAATATGCGTGATGCCTTGAAGGGCGATCCGGAACCGGGCGAGAAAGTGGTTGTGATCGGTGGCGATAACTACCGTATCGGTATGGGTGGTGGAGCCGTATCTTCCGTAAACACGGGACAATATACAAGCGGTATCGAGTTGAACGCCGTACAGCGTGCCAACCCGGAAATGCAGAAACGTGCGGCTAACGTGATCCGTGCGATCGCCGAGTCTGACGAGAACCCGATCGTCTCTATCCATGACCATGGTGCGGGTGGACACCTCAACTGCTTGTCTGAGTTGGTGGAGGCTACCGGCGGACACATCGATATGAGCAAATTGCCGATTGGCGACCCGACTCTTTCAGCGAAGGAGATCGTAGGAAACGAGAGCCAAGAGCGCATGGGCTTATTGATGAAAGAAGAAGATGTAGCCCGTGTAAAACGTATCGCGGATCGTGAACGTGCCCCGATGTATGTGGTAGGCGAGACTACTAACGACATGAAGTTTGTCTTCGAACAAGCGGACGGCGTAAAACCTATCGATATCAAGCTGGAATATATGTTCGGTAAACCGCCTAGAACGGTTATGACAGACCATACGGTCACTGAATCTTATCAACCGGTTGTTTACAAAGAATCCGAACTTCACCATTATTTGGAGAACGTACTTCAATTGGAGGCCGTAGCCTGCAAGGATTGGTTAACAAACAAAGTAGACCGTTCCGTAACCGGTAAGATCGCTCGCCAGCAATGTCAAGGTGAATTACAATTGCCGTTGAGCGACTTAGGTGCCGTAGCGTTGGATTACCGCGGGAAAGCTGGTATCGCAACTTCTATCGGTCACGCTCCCCAGGTAGCCATGGTTGATCCGGCCGCCGGTTCCGTTATGGCAATCGCCGAGTCATTGACCAATATCGTATTCGCTCCGCTGACAGATAAGTTGGAGAGCGTATCCTTAAGTGCCAACTGGATGTGGCCGTGCCGCAACGAAGGTGAGGACGCCCGTCTGTACACAGCCGTAAAAGCCGCTTCCGACTTCGCTTGCAGCTTAGGTATTAATATCCCGACTGGTAAGGACTCCCTATCCATGACGCAGAAGTACGGTGACGATAAGGTGATCGCCCCGGGTACGGTGATTATCTCCGCCGGTGCCGAGGTTAGCGATATCAAAAAGATCGTCTCTCCCGTATTGGCACAAGACAAGAATACATACATTTATTATATAGACTTCTCCTTCGATACCTTGAAGTTGGGTGGTTCCGCCTTCGCCCAAGCCTTGAACAAGCTGGGTAACGAGGTTCCTACCGTGAAAGATCCGGAATACTTCCGTGACGCTTTCAACGCCGTACAAGACGCGATCGAGAAGAAACTCATCCTTGCCGGACACGATATCTCAGCGGGAGGTATGATCACCGCCTTGTTAGAGATGTGCTTCGCCAACGTAGAGGGTGGTTTGGATGTCAACTTGGATAAGATCTCCGAGAGTGATATCGTGAAGATCCTGTTTGCCGAGAATCCGGGTATCTTGGTTCAGGTAAAGGACAAGAAGGCATTCGAAAAGTTGATGGAAGAAGCTGGCGTAGGTTTCGCCATCATCGCCAAACCGACCGACGAGCGCCATGTATTGGTATCGAAAGAAGGCATCCAATATCACTTCGGTATCGACTATATGCGTGACGTATGGTACGAATCTTCCTATAAGCTGGACGTAAAACAGAGCGGTAGCGTTTGCGCCGGAAACCGTTTCGAGAACTATAAGATGCAGCCTATACAATACAAGTTCCATAAGGACTTCACCGGAAAGCTTTCTTCTTATGGAATATCCGCCGATCGCCGTACGCCGAACGGTATCAAGGCCGCCGTTATCCGCGAGAAGGGTACGCAGTGCGAGCGTGAGACCGCTTACGCCTTGTATCTGGCTGGTTTCGACGTGAAGGATGTCCATATGACGGACTTGGCTAGCGGACGCGAGACTTTGGAGGATGTAAACTTCATCGTATTCTGCGGTGGTTTCTCCAACTCCGACGTATTAGGTTCCGCCAAGGGCTGGGCCGGCGGTTTCTTGTATAACGAGAAAGCCAAGAAAGCGATCGACAACTATTACGCACGTAAAGATACGTTGAGCATGGGTATCTGTAACGGTTGCCAGTTGATGGCCGAGTTAGGCTTGGTTTATCCGGAGCACGAGAAAAAGCATAAGATGGTTCACAATGATTCCCATAAGTTCGAGTCTAACTTCGTTAGCTTGGAGATCCCGAAAAACAACTCCGTAATGTTCGGCTCCTTGAGCGGCACGAAGTTGGGTGTATGGGTAGCTCATGGTGAAGGTAAGTTCGAGTTCCCCTACGAGGAGAAGGAGTACAACATCATCGCTAAATACAACTACGATGGCTATCCCGCCAACCCGAACGGTTCTCCTTGGTCCGTTGCCGGTGTTTGCTCAAAGGACGGCCGCCATTTAGCTATGATGCCTCACCCCGAACGTGCGATCTTCCCTTGGCAGTGCGGTTATTACCCCGCCGACCGTAAGGAGAACGACGAGGTCACTCCATGGATCGAGGCGTTCGTGAACGCTCGCAAGTGGATCGAGAATAATAAGTAAAAATAACGGGGGTTGTTTTTAGCGTTCTTTGAACCTTAAAAACAACCCTTGTTTCTATATCTCCTTAAAGTTTCTTGGTAACCGCCTTTTGATTGAACTCATCCACACGGCAGAATAGACTTTACAACGAATCCACGATTTTAATATCCAAGCCGGTACAGGGGGATTATCGGTAACTATTACTTTATACAACCGTAATATCCCTGCAACACCCCGCTAATATCTTTGCCTTCGAAATTAATAGACACAGAATTTAATAGAAGAATCATGGAAAGGTTATTTAAAATCAGAATCTTTACGGTTATGTTCTTTTTAGCCGTAGCTTCTATAGCAGCGAACGCTAAAGAAAGTAAGAAGGAAGGTGACAATTATCATGCGAAGCAAATTCTCATCGTAGGTTTGCACGATAACGTGAAATCAAACTATTTCTACAATGGGATGATCGCCGAAGAGACCGGTATGAAAGCGGATAGTATCGACCAAACGTATAATACGATCATCGCCGAGAATATCGCCGCATCCGTAAAGAACGGAGATTGCAAGTTTATTCCGGCAAACGCTACACAAGTGACCGGACAGGTACTGAATGAGATCAAGGTTAACGGGGAGAGCGAGGATTGCTATTCCGATCTTTCAGCCGTGCCGACCGAAGAGTTACAAAAAGTATTGGATAATGCCGACGCTGATTATCTGCTGGTATTAAACCAGCATTATCTTAAATGGCAAGACCAACCGTTGCGCACACTTTTCCATATTGTCAGCTATACCCTATTCGATAAAGATAAAAACGAGGTATATCGAGGGAATAACTTCTTTACTTGTATGAATCTTGAGAATCCGGATAAACTCAGAAAGAGCAGCCGCAAGAGTTCATCCAAGATAGCATCTAGCATTATCAAGACTTTGGATGAGGACTAACCTTCTTCTTTATAGACACATTTATAATTTTCTCGTTGAGCCTAATGGATATCCTTCATTAGGCTTTTTTCTTTATTTAAACCTACACACGGATGTAATCTCTTTGCAAAACCGGACACTTACTTTTGCGCCGTAAAAGATATTTAGGTTTAATTTTAAAAAGATTGTTATGAGGATGTTTAACAAACGAATTACTTGCAGGTTACTTGCCTGTTTGTTATTTTTTAATTGCTTACCGGCTCTCCTATTCGCGCAAGGAACGCAAGCCATTATCACCGGTACGGTCGTGGATAATAAAGGGGAATCAGTGATCGGAGCCACGATCCAAGTCAAGAATGAATCTACCGGATTCTTCACGGGCTCTATCACGAACGATAAAGGAGAATACACCATCAAGCAGCTTCCGCTAGGTTCTCCTTATACCGTTACAGCTTCTTATATCGGTTATGGGGAACAGAAGAAGACAGGATACGCATTGAACCAAGGGGATATGCTTCGAGTGGATTTCAAGCTAGCGGAGGAATCGGTGGAGATCCAAGCTGTCGAGGTAGTCGCTAATTCCTTGAAGAACATGGTTCCGAAGATCGGTGCGGCAACATCTATCTCCGCTCAAAATATCACGAAACTTCCGGTAAACGGCCGTAACTTCACATCCCTGATGGATCTCTCGCCATTGAGTAGCGGAGGAAATATCGCCGGGCAATTATCATCCTCAACGAATTACACCATCGACGGTATGACGGCTAAAGGAACCGTAGCGAGCGGAACGACTTCCGGCGCTTATACGATATCCATGGAAGCCGTCCGCGAGTTTGAGGTGGTAACCAATCAATATGACGTGACCAACGGACGTTCCGGGGGCGGTACCGTGAGCGCTGTTACGAAATCAGGAACCAATACTTTCACCGGAAGTGTATTCGGATTCGGTCGTGCCGATTGGTTATCCAGCTCCTATGATATACGGGGAAATAAATCGACTTCCGACTTCTCTACCTATCAATATGGTTTCTCTTTGGGAGGTCCGATCGTGAAAGACCGTGCGCACTTCTATGTCGTATGGGATCACCAACAGGATTCCCGTCCGATTTATATAGCGGATATCAAGACGGCGGCGGACGAGTCTCGCTATAATGTCACTCAATCTACGCTAGACCGTTATCTGGATATCGCCCGTACTAAATACGGAGTCTCCAATGATCCTCAATTCGGGGAGTTCGGCAAGAAGAAGCAGACGAACGCGGTCTTCGCCCGTATCGACTGGCAGTTGAACGCAACCAACTTGTTAACCATTCGCAATAATTTCATCAACGAGGATAATAAACAGAGCGAGAGCGATAACTCCAGTATCAATCTCTACGAGGTTTGGATCGATCGCAAATCGCATAACAACAGCTTACTCGCTACCTTACGCTCGGTATTAAGCCCAAAGCTGACCAACGAGTTGAAGCTTCAACATTTCTTGGTTTACGAGGCCACGACCCCGAACAAGCAATTGCCAAGCTCTAATATCCCAAGAGCAATCGTAGAGAACGTGGAATCTATATCTGGTGACAAAAGCATGTACACTTCCATCCAACTTGGAGGTCAACGCTACGCTCCCGAACATTTCAAGGATAATGTACTTCAATTGGTAGACAATATGTATTATAATACGGACCGCATCAACTATACATTCGGAGCGGACTTCATGTACACCAATATGAAATCACTCTACGGCAGTGAGATGAACGGACGGTTTTATTTCACGGGACTGGATAATTTCGAGCATATGACTCCTTACCGCTATGCCCGGGAAATCGCCTTGGTAGATGATCCTACCGTAAAGATGAACACCTTGAACTCCGCTATCTACGGACAATTACAAACGAAGCTTTTCACCGGATTCGAGGTCATGGCCGGTATCCGTGCGGATTATACCCGCTATTTCAACCACGCGAACTTTAACCAGACCGTTTATGACGAACTAGGCTTACGTACGGACAACGTAATCTCCACCTTCCAGTTGCAACCCCGCGTTCAATTCACGTGGGACGTGAATGATAAACATCAAGATATTATCCGCCTTGGCGCCGGTATCTTCGGTTCGGATTTAAACAACTATTCGATGATCAACAATATGCTGTTCGATGGTACGAAGGTAGCGTCCGTGGATATACAAGGCAATTTGGTTCCAACACCGAATTTCCCGGCATACCGAAAAGACCCTTCTACCGCTCCGGGCGTTGATTTATTCAACAACCCGAATATCCAAAAGATCAGCACGATCAATATGAATAGTAAGGATGCCCGTGTACCGGTAGTATATAAGTTGAACGCCAGCTACACGCATTTCTTCTCCGATCGCTTGCGGGTAGGTATCAGTGCTTACGCCAACTGGGCACGCCATAATTATATGTACGTAGACCGTAATATGGTGGACGAGCCTTACTTCCGTATCGCCGCCGAGGGGAATCGTGGCGTGTTCGTCCCCGCCGAGAGTATCAATACCGAGAACGGAGCGACCGACTGGATGCAAGGACGTAAAAGTGATAAGGTAGGCCGTGTGCTGGAATTAATCAGCGATGGAAAAATCAACCAATACGCGTTCGTTGTAGATGGAACTTGGCGTTATTTCAAGGATGGCGAGCTTTCTTTCAGCTATACGTGGAACGATTCCAAGGATAACACCTCTTACAACGGTAACGTAGCGAATACAGCGACTCTAGCCTTGATGGTAAAAGATGATCCTCGTGATTTGAGTACCATGACTTACTCGGACAACCAATTCCGCCATAAGGTCGTATTCTACGGTACGGCTCCTTCTTTCTGGGGGATCAGCGTTGGCTTGCGTTTCTCCGGGATCGGTGGAACCCGCTACTCTTTAGCGGTTAGTGGTAATATGAACGGTGATTTCGTATCATCCAACGACTTGGCTTATATCTATGACCCGAACGATAGTAATACGCCTCAATATCTTCGTGAGGGTATCCAAGCGATCTTGGACAATCCGGAAGCGGAGAAGAGCGTAAAAGATTATATCCGTAAAAACTATGGGAAGGTTGCCGAGCGTAACGGTGGCGTAAATGGCTTCTACGGTACTTTCGATTTGCGCTTGAACAAGAACTTCAAGATCTATAAGACTCATTCCATCGAGGCCTCGATAGACTTTTTCAATTTCCTGAATATGCTGAACAAGGACTGGGGTGCCGGACATAATCTAGGCAAGCAGAATATCTACTCCATCAAGAGTTTTGACGCAGAGAAGAAGCAATACGTATATAACGTAAACAAAAACACGGGTGTATCCAATATGAACGGAAATCCTTGGCAGATTCAAATCGGCGTACGTTATAAATTCTAACTAACATATTCTATATTCAAATCATAAAAAAAATTACGATGAAGAGACAATTCTTATCATTCACGCTTTTACTTGCGTTATCCACTTGGATAGCGCAAGCCGCTACCGTAAGAGGCACTGTATCCGATACGGCAGGCAAACCGCTACAAGGCGTAGTCGTTACGGATGGTTATAATTTCACGCAAACAAATGAGCGGGGAGAATATAGCCTAGATTCGAATCTGGACAAAAGCCGCTTTGTCTACCTCTCCGTACCGGGTGACTATGAGATCGAGCAAACAAAAGGTATACCGGATCTTTTCTATCAGCAACTTGATAAAAGTAAGGAGATCAATGAACATGATTTTACGCTCACCCCTAGGAAACAGCCAATCGACGGGTTTGTCTACTTGGCAATCTCCGATCCTCAGACCATCGACGAACGGCAGATGAAACGTTTCCGTGAAGAGACCATCCCCGACTTGAAGCAGACTATAGAGCGCTACCAAGGAAAAGAGGTCTACGGTATGGCGCTGGGAGACATTACTTGGGATCGCATGGATTTATTCACTCCTTATAAGGAAGCGGTCTCGGTCTTAGGCATCCCGATGTTCTCCGTGATCGGCAATCACGACCACGACTTACGTTACCCGGCCTTATCCAATCAAAAGGTAACCGAGGAGAGCTACGCGGAGCGTATCTACGAGGATCATTTCGGCCCTTACAATTATTCGTTCAATGTCGGGGATGCACATATCATCACCTTAAAAGATATTGATTATTATAAAGACAAGAAATATGACGAACGCTTCGGAAAGGAACAACTGGAATGGCTGAAAAACGACCTGAGTTACGTTAAACCCGGGACACTTGTATTTATCAACGTACATGCCCCGGTATTCAACCAGACGGATAAAGGGGGAGGAAACGCCGAGGACGCTGAGAGCCTGAAAGAGATCGTCGGCCCTTATAATGTCCATATCTTCGCCGGGCATACGCATTTCTTCGAGAACAACCAAGTCACACCGAATCTGTACGAGCATAATATCGGAGCCGCTTGCGGAGCTTGGTGGGCCGGCCATGTAAACCGGTGCGGCGCCCCGAACGGTTATCTGGTCGTTGAGGTGAAAGGGAATGCCGCTACTTGGTATTATAAGGCAACCGGCCATGATTCGGATTATCAATTCAGGGTTTATAAGCCGAATGAGTTCAAATCGCAAGCGGATTACCTAGTGGTGAACGTATGGGATTGGGACCCGACCTACCAAGTTACATGGAGCGAAAACGGCATAGAGAAAGGTCGCATGGAGCAATTCGATGATGAAGACCAAGACTATATCGACATGCACGGAAAACCTTCTGGATATCATACATCGCACTTATTCCGTTGCCACCCTTCTGCCGGAGTCAAAGACGTACAGATCAAGGTTATCAACCGATTTGGCGAGACCTTTACTAAAAATGTAACACTCCCGTAATCAAATCGTAACAAGTGGCATTTACTTTTGTATCGATAAAATGTAGAAAACTCTCATTACATATTAATGTTAGAATCATTACAAAGGAACAAACCAAACCTTATTCCTAACTTTGAACGGCAACTTGGCTTTCGGCGGAAGGCGGTTGCCGTTATTTTTTTAAGGGTATATCCCATTCTTAACGGGAAAAGTTTCGAGTATGGACGATAGATTTAAGACATTAGAGAAGTATAACCTATGGGGTGGAAACGATTTTCCAACAGGCTATAAACGGCAAGATTATTTAGATAGGATATTATCCTACATCCTATAAACTCACAAACGGAGGCCTTGACATTTTGTCAATTTGTAAACTCAACTGCCGGAGAATCACTTTTTTCGGGCAAATGTACAGCTTATCCCCAAATACGAGAAAAAATATTAGCAATCATTTGTCTTATACCGCATTAATTAAAAACAGCCTTTTATCCTAGCGAATTTAATTCATCCTAATTCATATCCTATAGCTTATCCGGGCTATCTCATTGAGTTACGACAGGGATATAACAGGGTTACGATGCCCATTCATGAGTACTAACAACCCTATTCATGACTGTTTACGATGCCCAACGGCACTACTGTCGTTGCCAAACACGACTAGTCGCACTGCCTTTTACCACCTATCGTGTGTAAAAAGTGGTCCTTTTGCATGAAAAAGGCTATTTATACCCCTCCGATCTCCCCTACTTCATACCTCTCTCAAAAAGGGTATGTCACGATATCTACCTTATATCGATTAAAAAGATCGAATACCGTCCATTTCGCTAACAAAGCCCTTACCCATCCTTATCAACAAATAAGGGGAAACAGTGTAATACCGTCTCCCCTTGTCTTTTATCCGTTTCCATCCTCACGGAAGTACTTACGGATGAACTTTAATTTATTACTTTAGTATTAATATTAATCCATTCCCGCCTGTTCGCCCTCTCGGGGTACTTGGATAATCCGCACGGGAATGATTTTCGATTTATCTTTTCATTATTCCTTTACATGTCTTATTTAACGACAACCTTTACAGTCTCGTCGCCAACCGTTACAAGAACGATACCTGCCGGAACAGCGATCGTAGCGTTATCGGAAGTGACAACTGTCTCTGCCAACGGCATACCCAATAAGTTGCGAACATAAGCAGTCTCGCCTTGAGCGCCTTGGATCGTTACGGAACCGGCGTTGCCTGTTACAACGATAGAAGAAGACGCAGAGTTATCGATAGACTCATTAGATGTAGGATTACCCTCACCTACTGTTACCGGCAACGCTTTAGAAGCATCAGAAGTAAAGCCTAACTTACCGTTCAACGCATACAAATATTTCGTAGGTTGATCTACCGGTCTCACCGAGTAACCGCCATCCAACTTCGTGATATAAAATTTGAAGTTATTTATACCTCCAAGGCAAACATCTTCCTTAGCTTCTGCCGCAACAACCACATTCTTTCCGTTTACAGTTGTATTGATCGTATCGACACCTGCTAAAGTAGCCGGACGGAAAATGGCTTTAACATCTGTATTCTGATCAGCTTCAGCTCCATAAGTACCTTCCAAACCATAGTTCTCGTCATAAGTAAACTTAGCTTGAGCCTCATTCCAATAACGCAATGAGTCTTGAGCGAAATACAAGAAATTTCTTACCGGAGCAACGGAGTCACCTTCAGCGATACCTTTAGAGATATAGAAAGAAGGAAGCTCTGCCTTGCTATCCGCCGTATCCAACCAGAAAGTCAAACCCTCTGCGCCAATGATACCCTCAAGGATACCATTCTTATTTTCCTTCAAGGAGATTGAACCTTCCTCACTATCCAATGTCGCATGTCTCGGAACAGCATCCAAGCTAGCACCCATCTGGAAGAAATCTACCACTACTTTCGCATAATCCGCATTTTCCGCACCAACTAGAATTTCATCGAAGCTAGGAGTTTTCACATCCACTTTCAACATTTTAGCGTCAGGCTTGACAACTTCATTATAATTATCGGCAGCCTCGTCAGCGTCAAGAGCCTCATCCAAGCAGATTACGGAATAAGTGCCGTCAACGTTCTTCTTGAATACCAAGCGAGAAAGATAGTCCGCTTTCTTATCGTTGTAATCAACCAACTTATAGTCGGAACTCTCATGCTTCAAACCCTTCTTATCGTCAACCAAATAGTAAGCTTGAATAGTCAACATATCCGCTTTCTTCTTAGCCACCTCGTCATCCTTCAAATAGATGTACTCAACATTATTTTTAACAGCCTCTGCCTTCTCCAAGCTCCAAGCGTAGCTCTTAGCGGCATCACTTACCGGCTCAAATTTAGAATCATTGGTATTATAGTTCATATACACTTTCTCTACGGCAACAGAGGATTCGCCATTAAATACCAACTGAGCCTTTTGCTTCAATTGAGCGTCAGAAAGAGCCAAGAAGCCATCATTAGCGCTTACGGCAACTAATTTGATATTCTCGGCAGGAATATCACCAACCGAAGTCTTTACGGCTTGATAAATTCCAGCCTTGTCTGTCTTATACAAATTAGCATTAAACGTTTCATTCGTCTCAAGATTCTTAAACGTAACAGCACCGGACCCCTGCATACTTACAATTACCCATTGTGCAACAGGAGCCTTCAAGTCAACCTTAGCAGGAGCCAAAGCCTCCTTAGAGAAAGAAGCGGTAGCACGAGGCTCTTCAGTTTTCGCATACGTAGAAACCAAATATTTACCATACAAAGACTCACCTTCTTCACCATCGGCAGGTTTAGTTCCTGTGAAGTAGATATTATAGATAGCGGCACCGTCAGTCTTCAACAGATCAGAAGCCTTTGCCCATGTATTTCCTGTAGTCTGGGCCAAGGAAAGCTTATCAGTGGAACCCTTCGTAGTGATATAAGTCTTCAAACCACCAGTGGTCAAGGAATAAGCTCCTACATAAACAGCTAACTCTGAACCAAAGTTCTCATCTGTGCCCTTCGTTACCTTCACACCTGTCATCTTGATCGTATATTGACCAGCCTTGTTTGCCAAGTCATTTTCAGAAACACTATAGATAGCGTTCATGAAAGCGATTTTACCGTCTTTCTTAACATTGGTAGCGTTCAGTTTCTCGCCCTTTACGGTAGTGAAACCGAAACCCTCACCTTTAGCAGCATCCAAGCTCGTGATACCGAATGTAGCGTTCGGGTTCAATACGATGAAAGTAGCGGCTTTCAAGTTATCCGCGGTTACACCACCCTCTTTAGCCAACTTCAAACCGGCTGCGTTAGCTACAACGAAACACTCGCCGGAAACCTCAGTCTCACCTAACTCCAATGTAGAATTAACAGTAGAAGCGTCGATAGCGAACATCTGCTCTCCAAACGGATTCACGTCAGCCTCGGAAGCGGCGTTCGGGAATTTAAAAGAGAAACCCTTACCGGAAAGATTGCTGTTCAAATCACTAGAGGTTGTTCCTTTTTTAGCGATAAGCATTTTTGCTACATTTGCGGCAGTAGCCATATCATAAGCCAAAGTTTTACCTCCTAATGTAATTTTATCATCATTATAGTTATCAGAGGTATTATTGTCATCATAAGTAAACCAACAATAACCTTTCTTCACATCATCCTCGCCAGCGGCCTCAACAACCGTGGATCCTTCCTTACCATAAACCACCTTTCCAGCAGCGTCTACCAGTTTAAACATCAATTTACCATTCTCGGTCTTTACGCCTGTAACCGTGAAGACACTAGCTTCGCCTTCTGTAACGGTATTCGCAAACTTATAAGCAGCGTCCGTCACTTTCGCAGATTTCAAGAAAGATGTACCCTCTTCATTTCCCAAATAGACTTTCAGACCTTCTGTTGGCTTAGCTTCTTTCTGAGAATAAGTAGTTCCATCCGCAGCAAACGCCACACCTGCCATAAGCAAGAACGACGCAAACATAGTAGAAATTCTCTTGTTCATAATCTCTAATTTAAATATTAATAATAGTGTTAATTAAATATCTCTCAACTCTTTAATTATCCTTCGCCATACCAAAACGACTAGTCTAGACCATCGTCTAAATCTTGCGTTTTTCGAGGAGTAAAAAGAGAAGTTCGTTGAAGGAATCGGTTGTTTCGTAAAGGATAGGCTATCCTATTGATAAGAAAGAGAATAAGGGATGAAAAAAATAGCTCGGAAGGGTTGCAGAAGTCAAAGAAACGCGTACCTTTGCAAATGACTGATTAAAACGATCGTTTATACTAGCCGTTTTATTAGATAAATCAGTCCTTGATATTATTGGTATGTATTACTAAAACCTATTCACATATATCATATTCTTTAATGTACGTGTACATATATAATATAATTTCCAAAAATCCTCCTCTAGGTTAGCGCATACTTGATTTCGCAGGCCGTAGAAGGCTTTCCAAGTGATCAGTTATTCACTTCCCGAGCCGTTAGTTAGCGGCTATATATAGCCGCTAGTTATTCATTCGACAAGCCGTTAGTTATTCACTTCAGCAGCCAATGGCACTCTATCAAACAGCTAGGCCTCCCTACTCCGATAAACAATCGTGCCCCAAAAGACTTTGAACTCACAGAGCATGCACCGATAAGTCGGCACTAAGCAACCATTAACAGATATAATGGCTAAAACAGGCTGGAATGACCGCACTAAATTCAAACGGAAATATATCAATTTTAATCTATTGTCATGATTTAAGGCTATCCCCCATGAATATCGGATGAGTCGGAATTTCTACTGCCTCATTGTTTTAGGAAAGTGGTAGAGAGTAAAAAAAGGAGTTAAGCCATAGACTTAACTCCTTTTATCTCAGCTTTAGTCGGGATGACTGGATTCGAACCAGCGACCACACGCCCCCCAGACCGACACAGACAGTTAAGCGAGCAGCATCCAAATGCTCGTCTTTCGAGCAGAAAACTATGGTATTATGCGGGATTACACTAGTATTCCCCTATTTCCTCTCGAAGAAACAGGAGAAAACAGCAAAAGAAAAAAAATAACATACTAATAATCAAATAGATATTTTTCACATAAATCTATCGCTAATTGCTTTAGCTTGCATAAGCAAGCCTTTATTATTTTAGGAATATTTTAGGAAAGAAAACATAGATCAGCCCATAAATAGCTAAATGTTAAATATCACTAACAAGATATCACAACTATAACTCATTTAAAGCAATCATATAAAATCGGCTCATTATTTTTGTGGTATAAACTTTAAAATAATAGAATCATGGCAACATTGAAAATAGTGCTTCATACAGCGAATCTAAGAAAGGATGGTACTTATCCTGTATCACTAAGAGTCATCAAGTACATGAAAATAAAATACTGTTCTACAGGTTTATATGCACATATAAACGAATGGGATGAAAGTGCAGAACGTTTTATTAACAATAAGAAAGTCTGTCCAATGAACAAAGAATACAATGCGAGACTTATTGAATTAGTTGCAAGAGCACAAGCTATTATTCTCCAATTCGATCGGGATGGCATAGATTGGACTCTTAACCAGTTCGAAGAAGAATTTACCCATAAAACAAAGAAGGGGAAATTTTTAGATTACGCCAACAAGATCATAAAGGATTTAAAAGAGACCGGACACAATGGCACTGGCAAAGTATATGAAGCAGCTATTTACAACTTATCATTATTTGATCCCAAATTAAAAAGTAGGCTGTTGCAAGAAATAGACATAAAATACGTCCATGCCTACAATTCCTTTATGGAAAAACGAGGATGGGTCGGTAATACGAGGTTACATGAGATGAAAACTTTAAGAGCCATATTGAATCGAGCTATATTGGAAAAAGAGTGCACCGCCAATTTTTATCCTTTTGGGAAAGGAGGATTTCCTATCTCCTCTTTAGCGGAAGAGACACGCAAAAGGTATCTCTCTGAGGAATCGCTCAAAAAATTGATAGGCACAAAATCGAATAATAAGAAAAACGAGGAGGCCAGACTTCTATTCATTTTCTCCTATCTATGTTTCGGTATGAGCTATGTAGACATGGCTAACTTGAAAAAAGATAATATCATTACAGAAAACGGGAAAGAGTATATTATATATAAACGACACAAGACTGAGCATAACAAAAACGCAAAGTTCATCAAAATACCTCTAGGCAAAGACCTAAAGGAAATACTCGAGTGGTTCTCTAACAACGGCAAGCTATTAGGCGACCATATACTTCCATTGATGACAATAGATTGTACTGGGGACAAATTATACGATCATCTACAAAGGAGACGTGCGAAATACAACAATTACCTTAGACGTTTGGCTACAGAATTTGAGCTGCCAGAGAAGATCACAAGCTATGTGAGCCGTCATTCGATGGCTATGACATTACAAGATGATGGAACACCAAGGGAGATTATCAGCCAAATCATGGGGCATAAGGACTTAAAAACGACGAATGTCTATCTAGACAGCTTTGGTAATGAGAAAATTGAAGAAGTTACGAATAAATCTCTCTATAAAAATAGAATAGCATTATGAGAATAGCGGCTTATGAAAATTTCATCACTAAATTATTGATGAATAACAAATGCATGGATATAAATGAGATCGATAAGTATATTCTTCGAACGACCTCTAATAATTACAATCTAGTAAAAAAACAGCTTGATAGAACAAACAAGCTGTTAGAAGAAAGATACGAGCGTTACGGATGCCTAACAGAAGAAGATAATGTAGAGGCATTAAAGAAAGGATATTACGATCTTGGGAAAATTGGATTAACTTTGGAAGAAATAAGAAAGAAAATTGCTAAATTCCAAATAGATAAAGAATCCCCAATGGGTATTCAGATCGAGAAGGACTGGAACTTTGCAACATTCTTATTACAAGATCTTTTGCAATTAGAGAATATGAATCTAATAACTTATTCAAGGCTATTAGAAGAGAGATTATCGGAACTATCTAAAAATAAGACAAATAAAAAGACCAATAATAAGCCTAACAACAAAGAAACAACAATAAAAACAAATAGCCCAACTACTAATTCTAGTGACATCATGACTGTTGATGAGATCTGCGCATTATTACATCTATCAAAAAGTAAGATCTATCACATGGCTTGTGCACATGAAATACCTCATCACAAACTAAACCCTAGTAAAAAAGGGCGACTGTATTTCTTTCGTTCAGAAATAGAAGAGTGGCTAAGAAATAAACGCATTAGAACTGTCGATGAGTTCTTATTAAAATTCGAAAATTAATAATAATAAGATAAGAATCATCAATGATTTATTGATTTCTATTGGTCTATAATATTATATATAAAGATAGAAAGGAGTAAGAAATATGTATGATAGTATTCATTTAGTGATAAAGGAGAGCGATTTGGACTCTCCTTTATCCTTTTTAGAGGAGATTCCATGTAAGATTGATCTAGATAAGAGGAAATGCACTCAGTATAGTGTTTTTGGTCATATAGAAAAGATGAGTGTCATGGTCAACGGTGCCACTCTCTCTATTTTGGGAAGTCTATCTACTTGGAATAGGGGGAATAATATCTATGGGATAGAGTTCAAAGATATAAAAAACGCGATTGATTCTTTGGGGAAGTGCCTTGGTGTCCCTCTAGATAAAGCCATCGTTAAAAGGATCGATGTCGGCCAATCTTTTAAAATGGATTTTCTCCCCCATCTCTATTATCCTAGCTTATATCATCTAAATAAGTTTGGAAGATCTGATCTAAAAGTTACTTCTTTATATTTCGGAAAAAAAAGTAAAAAAGAAGATGGCGGTAATTTAGCTCTTGTCTTCTATGACAAGAATGCGCAGCTAAGGAAAAAGGGGGATAGCTATCCGTTGGTACAAAAGTCTCTCAATTTATTGAGGTATGAATTTAGGATAAAGGATACAAAAACTTATTTTAAGCGTGATATACGTTGTTTTGAATTGTTTTCAGCGGATTTCTATCGGTATGTGATTCGTTTATGGTATAGCATGTATTGCAATATTGATAAACGGCTAGAAATACTTGAGGAGCTTTATAATCCTAAATTCAATGGAGTAAATGAACTGAATGATTCTTGCGTAGCTTTATGTATCCATGCATTTGATATAGAAAAAGCTATCGAGATAGCTTCGGAGAAAGGAATGATTACGCCGCAAAATAAACACAATGTCCTAAAAAGGGTAAAAAAGATAAAGGAAGGGCTGGTTAATTTAAATCTGGGACCTTCCTTGATCGATGAATTGAGCGAGAAAATAGAGGCCGAATATAAAAGACAACTTGAGGAGCTGGAAAAATACAGCGATTCATTGCCTAGTTAAAGAAAATATATACTTTTGTTCTGTCCGTAAGGAACGGGCAGGGCGTTTAAGATATTATCCCTATAATTGGAATCTGGACAATTTCATGAGTGAAGGGAGAATAGGCTGTAGCGTCCACGTTTTGTATATACATACTTCTAGTAGTAATGTAGATATAGGCGTGGATTGCTATGTTTATCCTTTACTCAGGGCAGTCCAGAGCCTCAATTATGGGATAGACTAGCAGTTCCACGCTCTTTATTTATAACCTTCCCCTTTGGAACTGAGAGGAAATTCATTGCATTACTCGTAATTATCAAATCTACAGATAAGTATAAAGGTCACACTTTTATCTGTAAGCTCCTACAATAAGACTAAAAAAATCAGATAATTTCGTTTTGGTAGGAGGAGTATATAAGATGATTACCAAGTAATACGTTGATTAATGCTATTATTTCAGTATGGGAAACATGGATGAGGAGAACTATGGCATAGTCTATGCCTTGACCAACCCCGCTATGCCAGGGCTTGTAAAGATCGGTATGACCTCAAAGCTAGAGATCGATCAAAGAAAAAATCAGTTGTATTTCGGTAGCAGTGGAGTACCATTGCCTTTTGAATGCGTATACGCATGTAAGGTAAAGGACTTCGAGAAAACAGAGAAAGCGCTTCATATCGCTTTCGCTCCCCACCGGATCAATCCTAATCGGGAGTTCTTCAAGATGGAAGTAGAAAGGGTAATCGCTATATTAGAGCTATTGGGGCCTAACAACGCTATCAAAGAGGTGGAAGAGGATTTAGAGGCGGGAATAAGCGATCAAGAAAGGTCTGCGAGAGAGAGCATGAAGAAAAGAGCGCCTTTTAGTTTTGAGAGAATGATGATCCCTGTCGGTGCCAAGCTAAATTACAGGGATGACAACAGCGTAGAGATCGAGGTGGCAGAAAAAAACAAAGTGATATACAATGGTGAGACCATGTCTTTAACCGCAGTGACAAGATTATTTAAACCTTATGTTGTTCATCCTACCCCTTATTGGACTTATGAGGGCAATAAACTCTCTGATCTCTGGGAGATTTCATTAGGAGAATGTTGCTCTGAGGAATAATTGGGCTGATCTTTATTCCATAAAAAGAGTATATCTATTAAAACAATCATTATGGAAAAAGATCTTGAAAGGAGAATTGTCATAGAACGCCTAAAAAAGGCGGGGATAGACGATGAAAGAGCCAAGGAGTTCCTTCAAGTAATCCCCGCAAAAGAGGCGTATGAGAATCTACGCAGGAATGAGATCCTAAAGAGAGTGATCGCCGAGATCGGTTTGGAAGAGGTTGAGAAAGGGGCGGAAAGAAAGGGAGTGACTATCGATGAGTTTGCCAAGGAGTTCGATCGAGGGGATTATACAGGTAGTTTACAAGTGTTATCTAAAAAGGATTGACATGATAACTGAAATATTCGGAGCAAAATAAATACTGGTTATTAACAAGGAAAAACGACTAAAAACATGGAAGATAATAAGCTTTTAAGATATGAGGCAGAAAAGAAAAGCCTGATAATCGCATTCGTCTTGACATTCTTCTTTGGGCCCTTTGGGCTATTATATACATCTTTCTGGGCGATGTGCGCAATGCTTTTCATCCTATTCCTAATTGTTGCGGCTGGAGGCTGGGCTGGAATACTAGCCTTGGGGCTAGGAGGATCCCTTATTTATTGGGGTATATGTGTCATTATAGGGGTATTTTCCGCAAACTCTCATAATCAAGAACTATTAAGAAAGATCATGAATGAGGGACAAATAACGAATAAAGAGAAAACCCTAAACGCAGAGATTAGACCTATAATAAATAAAGAGATAACAGAAGATACAAATGTAATCAAATCGCAAAACACAGTATCAAAGGAAGATATAAACACCAAATTCGCAGATAAGTGGATAATGTATTGTTTACTCTTCGCAGGTATAACACTCTTTTTCTACTATTTTTACCACATAGGTGTCTTTGATTGGTTTCAAGAAAAATCCCAATCTGACTATATAAAAAACGAGGTTACCATTGGAAAGACATCTGGAAATTCAACAGCGGAGAAAAAGCCTGCCATACTTTCAGATACGATTCGGCTAAAAACTGATAGTGTATGCTTGAATATGAATCCTTTCACTTACAAAAGTGGACTTTTGATAACAAAAGTAGGAGGGAAAATCAAAGTATCTAATGAATCAGATTTAGGCGCATACATATATTTACAACTCAACATCAAGAATATTGGAGATAAGAGCTTTTCTGACAAAATAGAGGTATCTTGGAAAGTAAAGGAGAAAGGGAGTGACGTAATTAGATTTACAGGTTCAAGTTATCTTTATTTTGATGCTGCGATTAAACCCGGAGAAACGTGGGCAAAAGAAGTACAAGTGCTAACTTGCACTCCTCTTTACAACGACAAGCTAACTTTCTCAATATCAGCGGATGGTATACCTATGGAAGATATCACTATCAGACCCCGATATTAAACAATATAAAGATTACCCACGACAATGCTTTAAATAGGATAACCGATTTAACAATAGCAGATTAAACACTAGTGGGAATAGCATGTAATATTATTCCCACTATCTGTCTTTAAAAAATTTAAACAAAGTATTTAGATTGATTCCAATCCCCCCCACGTTTGGCTCAAGAATTAGTGTATCATTAAGTATTTTACCAACGCCACCTTTAAGCTCTTTCTTTACTCTAAAATCTTGAATAGCTTTCTTTTCTCTAATATCTTGAAATATCTTCTCAAGAAGTACTACTACATCTTGAGGATGTTGACAAATTTTCCGTATTTCTAAGAATATAAATTTGTCCTTGGGAATATCCATTCCTTTAATTCGCTCATTATCTCCATCTATAAAGTATTTGGGATGTAGAGTAGTTATCATTAACGCAGGTAATAACTCCAATGGGTCTATACCATTTATAGATTTCCAAGACATTAATTCTGAATAAAAATGACTTCCTGCCATTCCTTGTATAACTACAGAATTATTGTTAGCAGCAAATTCTGCTATTTTATCAAAATTTTCTCTCAAAGTATTACCTATAGGTTCATCCCAATTGTAATAGTCTAAAATATACAAATAATAACTTTTATAAACATTGTCAGGAATTTCTGCTAATGTATGAATTTTCAATCCCATATTGTCACCAATTTTATTGAGCAAATATAGGAAATTTATATAAATCAATGGTAGAATCTTCAATCACAAATTAAGAAAACCATAAAAAATATAGATAGGATAATTATTTCAGCAGAGACACAAGAACATGACAATAAAGATACCAATACCATGATTAAAGAAAGACATTCTCTCTTCAGAAAAAAATAGTTTCATAGAAAAATCCTAAAAGAGTCTTAAAAAAGAGACTGTTTATGACGAAGAAGACAACTTTAGGGACAAAGTTTGGATTTTGACTTCGTATGATCGAAGCAGGTCTAAAGAAGACAAAATAAGAAAGTCCCGAACTTATCCTTCCTCAAGTTCAATCATTCAAGATTACGAGCACGGAGAGGTCATTAACCGTTATTCACTCGAAGGACTTTCCTTTTCTGAGCGTAAAGATACATTGAAAAAGTCATCGGAACAATAAATTGAGCATCTTAATCCTTGCATATCTATGACGAAAAAGACAACTTTAGGGACAAGATCTGGGTATTAACTTCTTTCGACTATAGCAGGCCTAAGGAAGATAAAATAAGAAAAGCGACTTCTAATGAAATCGCTTTTGAAGAAAAGGACCAAACTACATTCTTACCTTGTAGTTCTTCCGTGAACCCTCGTAAGGGTCATCTTGAGAAGGCGCAACCTCCTATTGCCTATTCTCAATGTTCCTTTTCTGAGCGTAAAGATACGTTGAAAAAGTCATTGGAACAATAAATCGAACCTCTAGATCTCAAAAAGCAAAAATATTAAGACCAACTGATACAATCTTAAAAGATAGAAACAAAAGATATATCAAATTTGACTCCAACTGGGAATAAAGGGGTATAAACAAAATCATCTATGAAGATGAGAATATCTACTTAAAGAAACAGAAAATCGCTAAGAACAAAAATAAACAGTATTTCCACCACAGAAAATTCAATATACAAGATAAACCCACTACAGGAAAATCAATGAATCTTTGATTATTCGTTGCTCAGACCAAATAAAGCTCAGACCTTTATCCCAAAATCAATTATCTTATAAACATGAAAAGAGATAAAACAAAATTGCATTTATTTGCACAGACCAACAGCCATTGTTTTAGGAAAGTGGTAGAGAACAAAGAAAAAGGAGTTACGCTTATCAGCATAACTCCCTCATTCTTAACAGTCGGGATGACTGGATTCGAACCAGCGACCACACGCCCCCCAGACGCGTACTCTAACCGGGCTGAGCTACATCCCGCTTTTATTTTACGGGTGCAAAGGTAGTTTTTTTCCGTTAAATGCCAAAACTTTCACGATAAAAATCAAGAGACTCTAAGATTTTTTCCTTGGTGACCGATTGGTTGATACGGACATCTCCTACATTTTTCAGTAAAGTGAAGTTGATGATACCGCCCTCATTCTTTTTATCATGTGTCATTAACTCATATAAGGTATCGTAGTCCGTGCAGTCAAAGAAGAGCGCCGGATAATACTCTTTTATATAATAAACGACTTGACTCAATTTCTCCATCGGGAAGCCACACAGCTTATGCGAGAGGTAAAGCTCGCTCACGATACCCGCCGCTACCGCATGACCATGCAAGATCGGACGCATTTTCAGGAAAGACAAGCTCTCGAAAGCGTGGCCGATCGTATGACCGAAATTCAATGCCTTACGAATACCTTGTTCCTTGGGATCTTCCTCTACGATCCGCTCTTTCACGGCGACCGACTGGCCTACCAAACTATTCAAATACGAATAATTCATGGTGTCGATATCAAAAAGCATGACAGACGCATAATTCTCCATCGAACTAATCAACCCGTGCTTGATCATCTCCGCATAACCGGAAAGGATATTATCGCGATCCAACGTGCGCAAGAAATCGCAATCGATGAATACACACAAGGGGGGATAAAAAGAACCGACCTCGTTCTTCAACCCATTGAAGTTTATACCTGTCTTACCGCCAACCGCAGCATCGACGGACGCCATCAAGGTCGTAGGGATATTGATCGTACGGATGCCCCGCTTGAAAGTAGCGCCGGCAAAACCACCCATATCCGTAATCATACCGCCACCCAAATTCACCAGCAAGGAGTTACGGGAAGCCCCCTCATTCGACAAAGCTGTCCATATCTGGGCTAAAGAGACAAAACCCTTATTCATATCACCCGCTTCCATCACGAGAATCGGCGCCTTTTGAAAGGCCGGTATATCCTCTACCAAGGGAAAACATTTCTCTTTGGTATTCGTATCCATAAGGATGAACAACTTATCGTATTTTAGAGAGGAGAGAAAATCTTGCAGTTCCGATTTCAGGTCCTTGCAAATAACCACTTTTTGCTCTGACATATCTTTTTTATTTAAAACCTTAGACCACAAAGGTAAAACATGTATTCCGATTATCAAAACGACATAAAAAAATTCCTTCGGATGGAATTCTTATTCGATCCGAAGGAATCTATCATTGCGTCCGAAAGAAAGGTCAATTTCTTCCGAACCGATTTTACTGTACTCCAACAGCCTCTTTCACAGCGCCAACCGCAATAGAAAGGCCCTCCATGTTCTTACCGCCGGCCGTAGCGAAATGGGGTTGTCCACCACCACCGCCTTGGATATGCTTAGCGGCCTCTTTTACGATCTTACCGGCATGCAAGCCCTCTTTCACCAAATCATCGCTTAACATAAGCATGAGCGTGCATTTGTTATCGTCAATGATACCGGCAACAAAGACAAAGCTATCGGTTGTCTCCGCCTTGATCTGGAAAGCCACGTTCTTCATAGCGTCCGCATTTGCCTTGCCTACAAATTGCATAACCTTGATACCGTTGCTCTCCGAAGCTTTCGCCACGATCTCCTCTTTCAATCGCATAGACTTCTCACGAATATAATCCTCGATCTGTTTCTTCATCTCCGCGTTCTCCTCGATAGACTTTTTCATCGCTTGCGCCAAATTCGGCATATGGTTCATCAACGCACGCAACTCACGGATCAGATCTTGCTGGGCATATACGAATTGCTCGGCGCCCTCGGCCGTAACCGCCTCTATACGACGGACACCTGCGGCGATAGAGCTCTCTCCTATCACGTGCAAAGAACCGATCATACCGGTTGCCGGGATATGCGTACCACCACATAGCTCCACGGAGCTTCCGTATTTCACGACACGTACCTCGTCGCCATATTTCTCACCGAACAAAGCCATAGCCCCTAGCGCCTTTGCTTCGGCGATCGGCATATTGCGATGCTCTTCCAACGGGAAGTTCGCACGGATCTTCTCTCCAACCAATATTTCCACCTTACGGATTTCCTCGTCCGTCACTTTCTGGAAATGAGAGAAGTCGAAACGTAAAGAATCAGGCGAAACATACGAACCTTTCTGCTCTACGTGCGTACCTAATACCTCACGCAACGCCTCATGCAAAAGGTGCGTGGCAGAGTGGTTACACTCACACTGGATACGCTTTTTCACGTTGATCTTCGCGGTAAATGTAGCCGTTACGTCCTTCGGTAGTTTAGTAACCAAATGAACCGGCAAATTATTCTCTCGTTTCGTATCGATCACGTCGATCTTCTCGTCGTCGGCGATCAACCAACCCGTATCACCGACCTGTCCACCCATTTCCGCATAGAACGGGGTTTGATCCAGAACGATCTGGTATAATACTTTATTCTTTTGTTTGATCTGGCGATAACGCAAGATCTCTGCCTCGCATTCGAACAAATCATAACCCACGAACTTACATTCACCCTCTTTCAGCGTGATCCAGTCGCCTGTCTCGATAGCGGCGGCGTTACGGGCACGCTCTTTCTGCTTCTGCATAGCCTTATTGAAGGCCTCGATATCGGCTTCCATGCCGTTCTCACGAAGAATCAATTCCGTCAAGTCCAACGGGAATCCGTAGGTATCATATAATGTAAAGGCATCTACGCCATTCAAGACTGTCTTGCCCGCAGCCTTCGTCTCCTCCATTTTCTTATCCAGCAAACGGATACCGGTTTCCAAGGTACGAAGGAAAGATTCTTCCTCCTCCTTGATAACCTTCTCAATCAAGGTTTTCTGAGCGATCAATTCCGGATAAGCGTCGCCCATCGTCTCGATCAATACGGGCAAAAGCTTATACATAAACGCTTCCTTGCGATCCAAGAACGTATAACCGTAACGAACGGCACGCCGCAAGATACGACGGATTACATAACCGGCCTTAGCGTTGGAAGGCAACTGTCCGTCCGTGATAGCGAAAGCGATCGTACGGATGTGGTCGGCGATCACACGCATGGCGATGTCTTGCTGTTTATCCGTACCGTAAGTCGTACCCGCCATTCCCGCAATTACCTTGATAATCGGTTGGAATACGTCCGTATCATAATTTGAGGTCTTACCCTGCAATGCCATACACAGACGCTCGAATCCCATACCGGTATCGATCACCTTAGCCGGCAGCGGTTCCAAAGAACCATCGGCCTTACGGTTGAATTGCATAAATACAAGGTTCCAGATCTCGATTACCTGCGGATGATCCTTATTTACCATATCGGCACCGCTGACCGCCGCACGCTCCTCGTCCGAACGAAGGTCGATATGGATCTCGGAACAGGGACCGCAAGGACCCGTATCCCCCATTTCCCAGAAGTTATCATGTTTGTTACCGTTCAGAATATGATCTTTCGGTAAATATTGCTCCCAATAACCAGCAGCTTCGTTATCACGATCTAAGCCTTCAGCGGGGCTTCCCTCGAATACGGTGGCATATAAACGCTCCGGATTCAGCTTCAATACCTCTACCAAGTATTCCCAAGCCCAGTTGATCGCCTCTTTCTTAAAATAATCTCCGAACGACCAGTTTCCGAGCATCTCAAACATCGTATGATGATAGGTATCATGTCCTACCTCCTCTAAATCGTTATGCTTACCGCTAACACGAAGACATTTCTGAGAGTCCGCGACACGAGGATACTTACGGGGCACGTTGCCCAAGATAATATCTTTAAACTGATTCATTCCCGCGTTCGTAAACATCAACGTGGGGTCACCCTTCACCACCATTGGAGCGGAAGGCACGATCTGGTGTTCCTTAGAAGCGAAGAATTGCTTGAAGGATTCACGGATTTCTTTTGCTGTCAACATAATCTATTTATATAGTTCTCGTTAATATTCTGAAAAACAATTTGCAAAAGTACTGCAAATTATTATTTTTGCGTGCATTCAGATAACAAAAAATGTAGATGAAACTCTTTAAAAGTCGCAAAACATACTATTTATACAATCCGAACACACTCAATTATGAGCGTGTATACCCATCTAGCAAAGACCGGCTGTTCACCGTTCTCCGCCATTTAAGCACCGGAATAGCGTTCGGCGTAGCCACTTTTTTCGTCATGATGCATTTGGTGGACTCTCCGATGGAATCTCAGTTACGTAAGGAGAACCGCCTATTGCAAACTCAATACGAGGTGCTTTCCCTTCGCTTAAATAACGCATTGGACGTATTGGATGATATCCAACAGCGTGACGAGAATCTGTACCGGGCGATCTTCCAAGCCGAGTCCATCCCCGAGTCCGTTCGGAAAGCCGGGTTTGGAGGGACAAACCGTTACGAGCATTTGATGAGCCTGTCCAATCCGGAGCTTGTTGTCTCCACGACCCAAAAGATGGATATGCTACGTAAGCAATTATATATCCAATCCAATTCCTTGGAAGAACTGATCTCCCTAGGAAAGAACCAAGAAGAGAGAAGTAAATGTATCCCGGCGATCCAGCCGATTTCCAATAAGGATCTGCGTCGTACCGCTTCCGGCTATGGCGTACGTATCGACCCGATTTACCGTACACCTCGTTTCCATTCTGGAATGGATTTCTCGGCTAAAGTGGGAACGGAGATCTACGCGACAGGTAATGGCGTAGTCACTTTTGCCGCTTGGAAACAGGGATACGGAAATTGTTTGATTATCGATCATGGCTACGGCTATCAGACGTTATACGGTCATATGAGTAAGTTCAAGAAACGTGTCGGACAGAAGGTTACTCGTGGAGAGGTGATTGGCGAGGTTGGAAATACCGGGAAATCTACCGGCCCTCACTTGCATTATGAGGTAATCGTACGAGGAAAGCATGATAATCCGTCCAAATACTATTACATGGATCTCTCACCTGAGGAATACGACCGTATGATCCAGATCGCCGAGAATCATGGTCAGGTTATGGATTAAACTTCATTAGCAGTATGAGTCTAAAAAAGAATAAAGATCTCAAGCTCTATTTTTCCATCAGCGAGGTGGCGCAGATGTTCGACGTGAACGAGTCCACCCTTCGCTTTTGGGAGAAGGAGTTCGATATCATCAATCCAAGGAAGACGAGCAAAGGTACCCGTTTTTACAAGCAGGAGGATATCGACGCGGTACGCCTCATCTACCATCTGGTTAAAGAGAGAGGGATGACCTTGGCCGGCGCACGGCAAAAACTGAAGGACAATAAAGAGACGACGATCCGCCAAGAAGAGATCGTAAACCGCCTGAAACAGATCAAAGAAGAGCTGTTAGCTATGAAAGACGCATTCGATGCTTTTGCCCCGAAAGTGTGATTATTCTGTTGATAAAATCAGAACAAAACCGTACCTTCGTCCCCCATTAAATAAAACATAAGTAAATAAAATACAAGACATGGAAATTACAGGAAAAATCATTCAGGTCCTACCGGAAGTAGGCGGTATCAGCAAAGCCGGAAACGAATGGAAAAAACAAGAGTACGTATTAGAGACACACGATCAATATCCCAAGAAAGTATGCTTCCAGATATTCGGAGCGGATAAGATCGCTCAAGCGGCCATTCAGCCGGGCGAGGAATTGACAGTCTCTTTCGACATTGACAGCCGTGAGTACCAAGGCCGCTGGTTCACCAGTATCAACGCATGGAAAGTAGACCGTCCGATGGCGGCAGCTCCTCAAGCCGCTCCGATGGGAGTAACTCCGGATAATTTCGCTCCGGCTTCCGCTCCTACGGCTCCAGCCTCATCCGCTCCTGATTTCGGGCCGGCCAATCCAATCGATGATTTGCCATTCTAAAGACTAATGGATATCGTATTACTAATTGGCGGTTTACTACTAATTTTAGTCGGGGCTAACGCCTTGACGGATGGTGCCGCCTCGGTAGCCAAACGCTTCAATATTTCCAGCTTAGTAATCGGGCTAACTATTGTGGCGTTTGGGACTTCCGCACCGGAATTAACGGTCAGTGTCGTATCCGCCTTGAAAGGAAGCTCGGATATCGCTATTGGTAATGTAGTAGGAAGCAATATATTTAACGCCTTGATGATTGTCGGCTGTACGGCCGCTATCGTGCCGATCAGCGTCACGAAAGGTACGTTGAGCAAAGAGATCCCTCTTTGCGTGCTTGCCTCAATCGTATTATTCATTTGCGCGAATGACGTTTTGATCAACGGCGCATCGCACAATAGTATCAGTAGTAGCGATGGAATGTTACTATTATGCTTCTTCGCCATTTTCCTTGGCTATACATTCGCGATCGCGCATAATGGAGAGGAAAATGGAGAGAGCACGATTAAAATAATGCCCATTTGGAAAGCGAGTTTATTCATCATTGGTGGATTGGCCGGTTTGATTTACGGAGGACAATTTTTCGTGGATGGAGCTTCTGGTATCGCCCGTGGGCTGGGGGTCAGCGAATCTATTATCGGTTTGACTTTAGTGGCCGGAGGAACCTCTCTTCCTGAGTTAGCGACTTCCGTCGTGGCCGCATTAAAGAAGAACCCGGAGATGGCGATCGGAAATGTTATCGGTTCCAACCTCTTCAATATATTCTTCGTATTAGGTTGTAGCGCGACAATCACGCCGATGAACATACAAGGCATTACCAATCTGGATTTGGGCGTCATGATCGGTTCATGCGTATTGCTTTATATTTTTGGCCTTTTCTTCAAGAAACGGACCATCACTAGGCCGGAGGGAATCCTATTGATCGCTTGTTATATAGCTTATATAACTTATTTGATTGTCGGCTGATAAAGCTTTTATAAAACAAAAGTGTAGCGAAGCACTTCGCTACACTTAATCCGCTACACGTCCGACAGATTTAATATTCTGTATCTTCGACAAAGTCACGCACATTTTCTGGATATCTTCTACGTCATGAACTTTCATCTTTATCTTACCTTCGAACACGCCGTCTTTCGCCTCGATCAGCAAGCGCATGATGTTCACGTTGAAATCCTCGGAAATCGTTTTCGTGATCGTATTCAGTACGCCTATCGAGTCTATACCTTTCACCTCTAGCGTGGCCTCAAAAGAAGCGTTCATATGGCTGCTCCAAACCGTATTCAAGATACGTTCGCCAAAGCTACTTTTCAAGCGCATGGCGATCGGGCAGGAACGTTTATGAACCACTACGTTACCATCGTCATTGATAAAACCTAAAGAGTCATCTCCCGGAATCGGCTTACAACATTCGGCAATTACATAATTACGCTCAAAAGCCTCCTCTTTCAATAAATAAGGCTTTTTCTTATCATATTTAGGCTTCTCTTTCTTGGCTTCCTCCTCTTCGGGTTGTTTCACCTTCTTGGAAGCGACACCCAACGCCTGTTTCACATACTTAAACAAGACATTATCCGTCTTCTCCTTCAACAGCTTCTTTAAATTCTCGGGCAAAACCACATCCCCCTTCTCTACCGCATAAAAGAATTCCTCGCGTTTCGAGAATCCAAAGTACATGCCTAATTTATCCAGATTGGATGTACTCGCCTCAAGCTCCGAACGCTTGAAGGCATCAAGAACTTTTATCTCTCCATACTTAGCGACCTCTTTACGGACACGCTTTAATACGGCATCGATCTTCGCACGAGCCTTAGCGGTAGTCACGAAGTTCAACCACTCCGGTTGCGGCTCCTGAGAACGGGAAGTCAAGACCTCCACCTGATCTCCACTGGACAGCGGATGACTCAATGGCACCAAACGATGGTTTACCTTAGCGCCAATACATTTATTACCGATATCGGAGTGAAGCGCATAAGCGAAATCCAAGGCGGTAGCCCCTTGGGGCAATGTCTTTATATCTCCTTTCGGAGTGAAAACAAATATCTCGGAAGTAAATAAGTTCAGTTTGATCGTATCCAAGAAATCCAGCGCATTCGGGTCCGGACTCTCCAAGATCTCGGTAATGGTTTGTATCCATTTATCCAATTCCGTATCCTCCTCCACGTTGGATTCCTTGTATTTCCAATGGGCAGCGAAGCCTTTCTCTGCGATATCATCCATACGGCGGCTACGGATCTGGATCTCTACCCATTGTCCATCCGGTCCCATAACGGTCAGATGAAGCGCTTGATAACCGTTCGCTTTCGGACGGCTCACCCAATCACGGATACGGTCGGGACGAATCCGGTAAATATCCGTAATAGCCGAGTAGATATCCCAACATTGGTTTTTCTCGTCCACACCGGGAAGCGGGTCAAAAATAATGCGGACCGCATAAATATCATAAATATCCTCGAAAGCGACACCCTTGCTTTCCATCTTATTCCAAATGGAATAGACCGATTTCACACGGGCACGCATCTCATACTGAAGTCCCATCGATTTCAGCTTCTCGTCCACAGGGGCAGCGAAACGCTCGAATAATTTATTACGGCTCTCTTCTGTCGCTTTCAACTTAGCGCTGATGAAGTCATATTCTTGCGGATGCTCATATTTAAAACTCAAATCCTCCAGTTCCGTCTTGATCGAGAAGAGACCCAGACGATGCGCCAGAGGAGCATACAGATAAAGAGTCTCACCCGCAATCTTAAATTGTTTGGCGGGAAGCATGGAACCCAAAGTCCTCATATTATGAAGACGGTCTGCGATCTTGATTAGAATCACCCGTATATCGTCACTCATAGTCAGCAGCAACTTACGGAAGTTCTCGGCTTGAGCCGAGGCCTGTTCCCCAAAAATGCCACCGGATATCTTCGTCAAGCCATCCACGATCTGGGCGATCTTGTCTCCGAACATATCCCGGATATCCTCCACCGTATACTCGGTATCTTCCACGACATCATGCAATAACGCAGAGCAAATAGAGGTAGAGCCCAAACCCATCTCCCGGCATACGATACGAGCCACGGCGATAGGATGCATTATATAAGGTTCGCCGGAACGCCGTTTCACTCCGGCGTGCGCTTGATTAGCAAAATTAAAAGCTTTCGTGATTCGTTCGACCTTACGGCGGTGGTTTGACTTCAAATAATCGTTCAACAACGCATTGAACCCATCTTGTATCATCTGTTCGTCCGCAGAGAGAACGGACGCAGCCTCGCCCGTTTCTTTTATATCTTTTGTGTCCTTTGTATCGTCCATGGTTTTACACCTCCCATTTTTATACTGTATAGCCACAAATATATACAAATATTTGGAAGGAAACCCTAACAAAAGACAAAAATAGAATATCTACCGCTTAAATATGGATCCCATAGTCGTGTTTAACCTCGTCCATGACAAAAGTACTTCTCAACGAGCCCAAACTATCGATCGTTCCTAACACATTTAAAATAAACTCTTGATAATATTTCATATTGGGAGCGTGTATCTTCAATAAGTAATCATAATCGCCTGAAATATTATAGCACTCCGTTACCTCGGGGATTTCTTGGATAATCCGGGTAAACTCAAAAGCTATATCCTTATTCAGCCGAACCAATTTCACGCTACAAAAGACAACAAAGCCTTGATTCAGCTTCTCCGCATCTAGTACCGCTATATACTTCTTTATATATCCACTATTCTCAAGACGTTTTAAACGCTCGAACACCGGGGTTGACGAGAGACTGACCCTTGCCGCCAACTCTTTCGTAGTCAACCGGGCATTATCTTGTAACGTTCGGAGGATTTGCAGATCCACCTTGTCTAACTTATCTGAAACATTCATAAGAAAAAAATTCTATCGGATTGATTCCCCAGCGTCCTTCGCCGAAGATGTATTCTATTTATAGCCCTAAAAATAGTATTATTTTCTATATTCTCAACGAATCTTGTCCAAAAAGCACACACATCATACATTTGCCAACAGAATAAGAACTAAATAAACAAGATGACTATGGCAACAAAGAAGTTACATTTCGAGACATTACAACTTCATGTAGGACAAGAACAACCGGATCCCGCAACCGACGCACGTGCGGTACCCATTTATCAAACAACTTCCTATGTATTCCATAACGCACAACATGCGGCAGACCGTTTCGGCCTACGTGACGCAGGGAATATTTACGGACGTTTGACAAACTCCACGCAAGGCGTTTTCGAGGCACGTGTAGCTGCCTTAGAAGGAGGTGTGGCAGGTTTGGCCGTGGCTTCAGGAGCAGCGGCTGTCACCTATGCATTACAGAACATAGTGAGGGCAGGAGATCATATTATCGCAGCCGATAATTTATATGGCGGTTCCTTCAACCTGATCACCCATACACTGGCCTCCCAAGGCATTACTAATACGATTATCAATGTAAATGACCTAAACGCATTAGAAGCAGCCATCCGGGAAAACACGAAAGCCATTTATGTAGAGACATTCGGGAATCCTAACTCTGACGTAACGAATCTGGATGCGGTAGCGGAAGTCGCTCACCGATACCATGTTCCATTAATCGTAGACAATACGTTCGGAACCCCCTACTTGATTCGTCCGATCGAACATGGAGCTGACATTGTCATCCATTCCGCCACAAAGTTCATAGGAGGACACGGCAGTAGCCTAGGAGGTGTAATTGTAGACGGAGGTACTTTCGACTGGAAAGCGAATGCAGATAAGTTCCCTACATTAGCTAAACCAGACCCAAGTTATCATGGAGCCATATTTGCGGACGTAGCAGGTTCCGCCGCCTTTGTCACCCGTATCCGTGCGGTCATTCTTCGCGACACCGGGGCAACGATCTCTCCTTTCAATGCTTTTATATTGTTGCAAGGATTAGAGACCTTATCCCTACGCGTGGAGCGCCATGTAGCAAACGCATTGAAAGTCGTGGATTATTTATCAAAACATCCGAAAGTAGAAAAAGTGAATCATCCATCACTTCCTACCCATCCGGACCATGAACTTTACAATAAATATTTCCCGAATGGTGCCGGCAGTATCTTCACCTTCGAGATCAAAGGCGGGCAGGAAGCCGCTTGGAAATTCATCGACTCACTGGAGATCTTTTCCCTACTAGCGAATGTCGCCGATGTAAAGAGCCTTGTCATTCATCCATACACGACCACTCATTCCCAAATGAGCCCGGAAGAACTTGCCCAACAGCACATAACACCATCCACCGTACGCTTGAGCATCGGAACCGAATATATAGATGATATTATAGATGATCTGGATCAAGCTTTCGCTAAAATCTGATAGCGCACTTCCAAAAGGAAAAGGACAGAAGCAAAGAAGGCGATCCCTGTTCGACACAAGGATCGCCTTTCTAATCAACATCACATCGAGCCAAGGTTACACTCATTTATTCTCAGCCAAATAGATATCCGTAAATGTCACAGCTCCGGTTAATCGGTTATTGTTGTTAGTTACATTTAACAATATGACATACTTGCGATACTGATCGGCAGTCAACGCCTCTTTCATCAGCTTCAAATTGCCGTACACGGCTTTTTGCAATCGTTCATCCTGACGCTTCAGGTCTTTGCTCAAACTCTTTCTTTGTTCTTGTACAAAATAATCATTAATGTTAAGTACCTCCTCCATTTGGTAAGGAGCCAATCCTAGATAAGAACTCAATCGGCTAAACTCTACCGCAAACGGTTCTTTATTCCCATATTCATTCACACATTGCGCTTTCGCAAAATTCATTGTAGCACTCATTCCCAAAACCGCTACCGCCATAATTAACTTTCTCATAATACCTACAATTTACCTATTACAAAACCATTTACAAAACAAACACTCATTTTAGAGAAGATAGCCTAAACATTCTTTTGTTTCGGACTAATCCTTTTTTACAAACCTATTAACCTATCTAATGTGTATGATAAAACTCGGATTAACATCAAAATTTCAACTTACATCTTATTGATGTATCTCCTTGTTTATATTGCAAAGATGAAGAATTATCGGATAGGAAGTTTCCGATTGTTGACGAAAAGGAAAAAATGGAGATTGAACACGAAAAGGGCAAAAAAATACCGGCTTTAAGAGAACCGGCATTTCTATTTAATTATTATTCCAGACTTACTATCCAAGACTTAAACTCGGATGCCTTATTTTTACTAATATATATACGCTCAGGCACTTCTATATCCAAAGTAACGAGCAAACGGCTATCAAACCAAATTGTTATGTCCTTCACGCTATCACGAGAAATGATGAATTGTTTATTCGCACGGATAAAATCAGCAGGACTTAAAGAAGAAATTATCTGTTCCAATGTTTTAGCATATGGATACGAATTACCAGTCTTTAAATAAACATATGTACTCTTATCAGCCGTATAGAAACAAGACACATCTTTCAAGCTAATAGGCAACAATTTATCCTTAACAGGAATCAGTAGTTTATCCTTGTATTTAGGAGTAGTAGACAACTGTGTTAATTGGGATAAATAATGGATGATATCTTGATGATTCCATCGGCTAAACTTATCTAAGGCCCGTTTCAATTCTTCCGGCTTAATCGGCTTCAAGATATAGTCTATGCTGTTTACTTTGAAAGCGTCGATCGCATATTGATCGTACGCCGTAGTAAAGATAATCGGTGCCTCCACCTCTATCTGGTCAAAAATAGCGAAAGCGGAACCGTCCGATAAATGAATATCCATAAAAATCAAATCCGGCCTCGGATTGGCTTGCAGCCAACGTACCGTTTGCCGGACACTCTCCGTATTTCCCATGATCTCAATCGTGGGATCTATTGTAACCAACATATCCGCTAAGTTCTCATAGGCGGCGGTCTCGTCCTCTACGATCAGTATTCTCATATAGCATCATTTTAGGGGTAGGTATACCTGAAACTCATCCTCATCAGATTCTACCCGTATTTGTTTATTCATTAATAGCAAGAAACGGTTCTCCAGATTCTTAAGCCCGGTTCCATTCGTATCCGGTAAGGTCAATTTCGGATAGATTGGATTAGAAACAACCAGTTCCATTCGCTCGTTCAGCCGGATCAAGATATCCATCCGGTGCTCGCTGTCTATAATATTATGTACCGTCACGTTCTCTACCAACGGAAGCAAAGATAATACGGGAATTCGCAAGTTCCGCTTATCTTCGGGAACTTCGATCGTAAAAGTAAGCTTATTGGCGAAACGGACTACCATTACATGCTGAAAAGCCTCTATAAACGCAAGCTCCTCCGACAGTGGTACCAAATTCTTTTTATCACTCTGAAGGATATAACGGAATATATCGGACAATTTCGTAACATACAACAAGGTATTCTCATCGTTTTTCTTCCGTATCAAGGAGGAGATTCCATTCAATGAATTGAAAAAGAAATGCGGATTGATCTGGTTCACCAATGCATCGCAGCGGCTCTGCAAATTCTCGACACGCAGATTCTCGATCAATTGATCCTTTTCCCGTTGATTGTGATATAGCATTTGTATATAGCCGATCAAGGTACATAACAACGCCAACACGATAAACTGGAAGATAATGATACTCAAAAAACGATCATAACTAATAGTCAGGATGGAGATCAATTTATAGACAACAAAGCCTCCGGAAACGTACAGGGCATTCCAGAGCAATCGCTCGAAGAAGGAGGTACAATCCTCATGCCTCAAGTTACTTTTCAGCAAAAACCAAATAAGTCCCCAGAAGTAAAGAAAACGGAACCCAAAGAAGAGTAAAAATCCTTGATGATCGTTCGGAGCCAGATAGCTCATGTCACAAAAGATCCATGCCAAATTCGGGTAGGCGATAAACACCGCGCAAACCAAACTGACCAACCAAGGTTTAGCCTTGACCACTGATATCTTTTCATCCAATGAACCCATACGATTGTATCTTTTTTCGTATACAAAGGAATAAAAAATCATTCACATCCTTCTCCAGTGCAGGAAGAAAGCGAAAAAAAAGAGTTAAAGACGAATTATCCCCGAATGATCATCCTACCGGTATCTTCAGTACTTGACCCGGACGGATATCCGGACTTGACAGCCCATTCACCTTTTGTAAGGAAGAGGCGGTAACCCCAGGGTATTTCTTGGAAATCGAATAAAGCGAATCTCCCGATTTAACCTTATAAGAGACAAAATCTTTATTAGCGGAAGCGATCTGTTTTGTAGCGGCGGAAGCTGACTTTTTCGTTGTTGTCGCAGTTGATTTCGCAGTCACGGTAGTTGATTTCACCGGAGTCTTAGTAGCCGAGGCAAAAGCGACACCCCCATTATCTACATATAATCTTAACCGTTTTCCTTTCGCTACCCGGTTGGAGCCTAGCCCGTTCCATTTACGGATATCTTTCGCTGTCACTCCATAGCGATTAGCGATCGTATAAAGATTCTCACCACTCAATACCACGTGGGTGATTTTTTCCCGGGTCGCACCACTTGGTAAAGAGCCATTAGAGTTATTCGCAGAAATGCAATTCGCCAACAGTTCCTCGATCCGATGCGTATAGACCGTATCTTCTTTATCGATAAAAGCATAGGTTTCCGCCGCAGGTAGTTTCAAAACCGAAGGGCGGGTATTACCCGGAACGATGTCTCTTTTATATTGTGGATTTAACGCACGCAACGTCTCAATATCTACTTGCAATAGATCCGATACCTGCTGCAAATGTAGGGCATTATTCACCATGACCGTATCCGTGGCTAGCGGCAAGCTGGTTTGCATCGGACAGATGTTATGCTCGCAATAATAATTCATGACGTAATTGGCGGCAATAAATAAGGGGACGTATGAACGAGTCTCTTTCGGTAAATAAGGGAAGATATCCCAGAAGTCCGTCTTGCCTCCCGAACGACGGATCGCTTTATTCACGTTGCCCGGCCCGCAGTTATAAGATGCCAACACTAAATTCCAATCCCCATAGATAGCGTACATATCCTTGAAATACTTACAAGCGGCCTCGGTCGCTTTCAAGGGGTCCCGGCGCTCGTCCACCAAGCTATTAATCTCCAAGCCATAGCTCTTACCCGTAGGAAGCATGAATTGCCATAAACCACAAGCGCCCACACGAGAGAGGGCTACCGGATTCAAGGCACTTTCCACGACGGCGAGATATTTCAATTCAATAGGCAGGCCATGCTCATCCAACACCTGCTCGATTATCGGAAAATAAAAGTCCGCCATCCCCAGCATATAACGCACTAAATTTCGTTTACGCTCCGCATATAAGTCAATACAATCACGCACTATATTATTATAGGGCAAAGCGATCACGCTGGGAAGCCTAGACAGGCGGTCGATATAGACCGAATCCGGGAAATAGACATTCTCGTCGTCATCATGGCAAAAGTCCTCTCTTTTTGAGAAATATTGCACATGCCAAGTACGGAGCAAACTATCCACGTTCGCATCCAAGCTTTCCGGAATCAATCCGACCTCAGACTCCAGCGAGCTTAAGGTATCTTTTTCCTCAATTCGGGTCTCTTCCTGCGCATAGACCAATGAGACCAAACAATTTAAACAAATGAGTGCTAGCAGGTATCTTTTCATGTATATCAGAATTTTAGACTGCAATTCAATCCGTAAGTACGAGGCGTGACACTCGTCTTCGGACTAACAACCGGCTCCAAATGCAAGGATAAATCCGGTGATATATCAAAATCGAATAACTGGGCATCCACGTAGGCATCCACGATACTCAACGCATACACCCCGACCGTAATAATTATACTCAAGTCTCTATATCGACGAAAATAATCCTTCTGTCTTTTCAATTGATCCTTGAAATTGGAATTATTAATCGCATCCTCAGGAGCCATGGAAGTCAAGTCTTGCCAACTTTTACTCCAAGCATCCGGATTTTCCAGATTCTTAGCGGCATCATACATGATATCCTTATAAGCCGTCGAATAATCCTTATAATTCTTATTATTCCAAGTCACGGCATACATACATCCCATCAAGCCACCGTAAACGATCGGTAATTTCCAATATTTCCGGTTATAGATCTGTCCCAGACCCGGTACTAAGGCGAACAAGACCGCTTTTGTCGGATTCGGCTTAAAAGCCAGCTTCATCTTCACTTCCGGTACACCCACCGAATCGGCCGCCATCAAGACGGCTTGCACGGTAGAATCCGGGGCAACTACCTCCACGGAATCGGAAACTATAGCAGGAACGGCTTTCTCCGTCTTATCCTCCTGTGCGTTACCCATCCCGGCATAGCACATGAATCCGATCAAAAGGAGTATGATTCGATTTCTCATTTCAATTTATCCAGTAACCCGATCAATTGCTCCAACTCTTCTTCCGTGGCGAAGGGAATCGTAATTTTTCCTTTTCCCTTCTCATTGCAAGTCAACTGGACTTTCGTATTGAAGTAACGGGACAAATGATCTTTCAGCAATTTAAACTCTTCCGGAAGTATCGGCTTACGATCCGATTTTTTCTTTTCCGGCAATTCCGGTTGTATTCCCTCGGCTATATTGCGCACCATCTCCTCCACGTTACGAACGGAGAGTCCTTGAGCCAATATCTGCTCATATAAAGCTAATTGAACCTCCGGGTCATCCACAGGGATCAATGCCCGGGCATGTCCCATATCGATCTTCTTATCCTTCAATCCTACTTGGATCTCGGCGGGAAGTTTCAATAAACGAAGGTAATTAGCGATCGTAGCACGTTTCTTTCCAACCCTTTCGCTCAGCCCCTCTTGGGTCAAGCCGTAATTATCGATTAATTTTTGATAAGCTAACGCGATTTCGATAGAGTTCAAGTCCTCTCGTTGGATATTCTCTATCAAAGCCATCTCCACCACGTTCTCGTCGGCCGCCGTCTTAATATAAGCGGGAATACGCTCCAAACCTGCTTTAAGCGACGCACGATAACGGCGTTCGCCAGAGATGATCATATATTGCTCGGGGCCGATTTCCTTCAACGTAATCGGCTGTATCACGCCTAACGAGCGGATAGAGGTAGCCAACTCCTCCAAGGTCTCTTCCTCAAAGACGGATCGAGGTTGCTCTGGATTAGGCTGGATCTTGCTTAACTCGATCTCACTAATAGACGATGAACCACCTGTCTTCAGGTCATCCATCGTAATTAACGCGTCTAATCCACGGCCTAACGCCGATCTTTTTAATGCTGCCATAATCCTTTATTTTTTTCAACAATCTCCTGTGCCAACTGCATATGGTTGATAGATCCTTTCGAATCCGCGTCATACAATAAGACAGGTTTACCGTAACTGGAAGCCTCGCTCAACTTCACGTTTCGTTGGATCACGGTAGTAAATACCAAATCGCGGAACGGACGTTTCACTTCCTCATAAATCTGGTTCGCCAAACGCAGGCGGGAATCATACATAGTCAAGAGGAATCCCTCTATCTCCAGTGCCGGGTTCAGCTTTGATTTGATAATCTTGATCGTGTTCAACAGCTTACTGATACCTTCCAAGGCGAAATACTCGCATTGTACCGGGATAATCACCGAATCGGCGGCTGTCAAGGCATTCACGGTTATCAATCCCAAAGAAGGAGAGCAGTCAATCAGGATAAAATCGTACTTCTCTTTCAGCGGTGTCAATATCTGCTTCAATATCCGTTCACGATTCTCCAAGTTTAGCATCTCGATCTCCGCTCCCACCAAATCGATATGAGAGGGGATGATATCCAGTCCTTCCACTTCAGTCTGTGTGATAGCGCCACTCGCGTCCTCACCGTTCACCAGACATTCATAGATAGAAAGTTCTACATTACGTATGTCCACACCCAGACCGGATGAGGCATTCGCCTGCGGATCAGCGTCTACGACCAGCACCTTTTTCTCAAGAGCGGCCAATGACGCAGCCAGATTAATCGTGGTGGTTGTCTTCCCGACTCCACCTTTCTGATTTGCTAAAGCGATAATCTTTCCCATACTATACCTAATTAATTCGAGGGCAAAACTAAACATTAAAAACTGAACCAAACAGGGTTCAATCAAAACAATGCTTGTTTTGTTGATAAATCGCCCTAACTGTTGATAACTCGCAAATATAAGCAGAATAAATCAAATAGAGGGTTATAAGGCTGGTATATAGGTGTTTTTTTGGAAATGATAACGAAGTTTTAAGTTACATACAGACCCATCCCATCCTTCGGGCAATGTCTTGGAATATATTTTTATCGCAGGAAGGAACCTTTATCGTATAGATCTCAGACCGTGATTCCACATGAAAATATCCCTTTTCCGGAAGCCTTTCCTCCGGCAAGGCCTTTCCCTCAAAAGACTGTAGCTCATAATGATTATCATTATAAGACACATTGAAATATTCATTGTCATTCTCCGGATTCAGATAAAGAGTCCTTAAATCGATCCTTCCTCCCAAATAATCATCCAGCCTAGAGGATGAAATCTTAATACCCGTATACCTGCATCCAGCCCCATCATCGAAAAGCAGGCATAAGTATTGCGTACCAAAAGAATCTTTAGCCACAAGGATTTGAGGCACACCATAAAACTCTAGGATCCTATCTAAAAACAAATTAGTCATAACATCATTACCTTTGCCTTATTTACATCAAAACAATAAGATCGCCACCAAGAATAATGAGCCACACCGAATGTCTTTTTAATCATGCCATCTTCTTTGCGAGAAGAAATCCAATGATTTCACAGGATCTCCTTCCGCAATTCTATAAAATACCCCACTACACGCCATAGCATCCGAAGGTGGACATAAGTCCGGTAGCTCCTCAAACCATTTCCTTTCTTCCATGATATCGCAAATATAAGCAGAATAAACAATATACCATATCAAGAATCCCATAAATATGACTAACGAGAAACCATAGCTAAACCACGTTTACCATTTTGACAATTTGTAATATCAAGTCCCGGAGAATCGATTTTTCCGGGCTGATGGACAGTTCATTCTCAAATACGAGAAAAAATTTCAGCAATCATTTACATGACAGCGTCTTATCGAAAAACGGCCTTTCATTCTAGCGGAATTCATTCATTGTAATTCATATTTAGTGGGTTGCTTGAGGGGGGTTATGGGGTTAGAACTGGGTCGTAACAAGGTTATGATGCCCATCCACAAGTATCAACAACCCTATTCTTGACTATTCACGATGCCCATCGGCACTACCGGCGTTGCCCAATGCGACCTATCGCATAGGCTTTCACCACTTATCACGTACAAAAAGGGGGCTTTTTCAATGAAAAATGCCGTTTACAGTCATCCAGCCTCTGCTATTTTACGCTCTCCACCGAAAAGGGATGTCACACATATAGACATTTATCTATCAAAAAGAAAGAATAACAGGGCAGTAGAGCCTAGAACCTGCACGAGTAGTCCTTACAATCCACGCCGGTAGTCGCATATGACAACACCGATACTCACACAAGGTGCTCATGAGAAAAGTATCTTAGTTTCATCGCCCCATACGCCTAAGATACTTCGCCAATGAACTTAGGATACTTGCTCAATGAAACTAAGATACCTTGTTTTTATATTTAAATATGAAACACTCGTAGGGGAACGCACAAAAGCCCCGCCGAAGTACATCGACGGGGCTCTATCTTATGAACTGTGTCTTTCCTTACGGAAATCCGGTCAGTTTTCTACTTATTTAACGATTGTCTTAACAGCCTCTTCACCATCAACAGCTACAGCTACGATACCAGCAGGTACAGCGATAGTTGCGTTGTCTGAAGTAAGAACTGTCTCAGCAACAACCTTACCTAAGATGTTAGTGATAACTACTGACTTACCAGCAGCGCCTTGAACAGTTACAGTACCGTTACCAGCTACTACAGATACACCTTCAACATTGTTGATGTTATCGTTAGATGTTACCATATCATCAGCATCAGTCTTAGGATAAGCATTGAATACTAATGCACCATCACCACCAGTCTTAGCGGCATCAAATCTAGAGCTAGCATCTGTCAATACTAAGCAACCATTGTGCATCTTCAACCAAGCAGCTTTCTTAGTCGGAGCAATCGCACTAGCAACATCACCAGCTACAGTCTGATATTGATTATCAGTTGCACCATATACATTAGACTCAATCAAGAATGAGTTGTTCGCACCCTCTTCGCCATCTACATAAGCTAATGCAGCCTTATCCGGATTTACATAACGGAATGACCAAGTTACGTTCTTGTGCTTGTCACCTGTCAATACATTGATGAACTTAGCATAGTTCTTATGGTAGTCAGCGCTGATTGCCTCGATACCCTCATTCTTCAATTGATCAGCAGTCATACCTTTGTATTTGCCAGTCAAGACAAACAAAGTATCACCATATTGAACAGCAGGAACGAAACCTACACGAGTGTAGCTACTGTTAGAAACAGCCTTCGTATTGAACAAGTATGGGTTAAGAGCCTCCTTACGATCTGCAACAGCAGCAGCAGAGTCTGAGTAGTTAACCAAATACTTACCATAGATAAATGCCGGAGTCTTCACATGAATAGCGTGTACACATTGATATGGGTCGTCTGTAACTTGACCATCAGCAGTGATGTGCTTACCTGTCTCAGTACAAGGAATGATCTTCTCACCCTCGATCAACTCACGATAAGCAGAAACCAAGTATTGAGGTTTAACCTTACCTGCGCCACGAGTTAACCATGCAGTGTCAATACGGAAAGCTAACTTACCATCAGCTTTAGCTTCACCCCAGATACCTGCGTAATCAACATCCTTGTTCAACAAGTTTCCATTATGCTCATCCATCAAATATTCACCACGGATAGTTTCCTTAAACATCAAGCTATCTGCTGAATTATCAACGTTCTCACCAAGAAGTGCATTGTTGAATTGACGATACAACGGAGTCTCATCCGGAGCGATGTAGAATGCAGAAGTTCTAGTCTCGTTCAACATTTGAGCTTTCAATGTAGCAGCACCATCATAGTCAGATACACCAGCCTTTGTTGAAGTAAGTTTCATCACATATTTACCAGCTTCTTTCGTTACAGCAATAACAGCATGATAGCACTTACCATCGATTTGGTTATTTTCCTTGAAGTAGTAACCAGATGTCAATTTCGTGTTATTGTCAGTAGAATATTGACTTACGTTGAATTTCTCTTCCTTATTTACAGACCAGATATTCTTTTTAGCATTGTCATTACTTGCTACATAAACAGTTCTGTAAAGGTTCTTTAATCCATTGATACGTTTAGCAACCGCAGCAGTAACAGGGAAACCATATTGAGCCTTAACAGCAGCTGCGTCATTTACCAAAGTATCCAAATTGAAAGCAGTCTTACCTTCTAATACAGTCAACGTAGAGTCTTTTGAAGACTTAGCGATGTATTTGTCTGTAGCATACGGATGCCAGTAGTTGAATGTATACTTGTTGATCATCAACTCTTCTTTATCCAAGTTCTTGTAACCTAACAATGAATCTGCTACAGAAGCAGCAGGAACAAGTTCAAAGAACAATGAATCTGTAGAATTGATAGTAACACCATTTGCAGAATTTACATCAGCTGTCAAGTACCAATAAGTAGCACCAGCCTTCTTATTCAAATTCAAAGTATAATCAGCAAGAACACCATCAGAGAACTCACGGTTATAAACCTCTAAAGTAGAGATATTATTCTTATCTGTTACGTTCTTCTTTAAGATTACCCATTGATAAGCCGGCATATGAGCTACATTCTGCTCATTAGCATTAACAGTTGTCCACTCGATCTCACCATTTCTGTAGATCGGAGAAGCCAAATACTTACCAGCCTTATTTGTGATGTAATATACACCATCCTTCAAAGAAGTCTTAGTAGACTCTACAGCTGTACAATCCTTGTAACCCAAAGAGATATGAGTATTTTGGTCTTTGCTGTCAACAGTCAAGATACGAGTTTCGTTCTTGATCAAATCCTGCAAAGAAACACGCCAGTTAGCACCAGTATTTGCAGCAGCATCTTCCCAATACTTAACGTTATCTTCTTTCCATGTAATTTGTTTTACATAGATATACAAGCTATCATAAGCAGGAGAATAAAGGAAAGCGAACTTGTGTTGATCTTTAATAGCACTATTCTCTACTGCATCTAGAGCTGTACCAGTCTCACCCTTTTTCGTCCAGTTATAAGCTAAGAACTTGTAACCAGTCTCATTTGTATAAGCTGTATCAACTTTCAAATAAGCTTCTTTCTTCAAGTCAGAAACAAACAAATAACGGCTATCAGCATCACCAGCACCTTCAGCTACAAACTTATTAGCGTTAAACGGATTCGTTAAAGTAGTACCTAGGATATCTTTATCGAAACCTAACTTAACACCAGCATCAGCTTTTTGGTTACCAAAGATAGTGTTCAACTCGTTAGCGCTCAAATAAACCTGTCCAGGAGCTTGCAATGTAAATGCTGCAAAAGTATTATTTTGAACATCCTTAGCTGCCCATTTCTGGACTTTCACACCATTGGTAGTAGTGAAACCAACAACAGAGTCAGTTGTAAAGTAAGAGAACAAAGGTCTCTTATCTTCCAATTTCGTAATAGTTCTAGAGAAAGCCCAACCTGCGATTTCTCCACCTGTAGTCGGAGTCAAATCCACTTGGCTTTCAGATTTCAGAATTTCAGCCATCGTGATATCCAACATACGACCTGTACCCTTGTTCATGAAGTCAAACTTAGGAGCTTGACCCTGATTCTCGGAAGAAACAGTAACACACCAAAGCGTGTTTGCTAAGCCAGTGGAAGTAGAGGAAGACGCAACCAATGATAAAACACCATCTTCGTCCATAGACAAGACCTTACCGGATGCCTCATCTTTCAATTGGAAAAGGCCAGAGTTAGCACCCTCAACTAATTTCCCGATTGAATAAGCACCATTTGCCGTAGGCAAAACGTTTTGTGCCGGTGTTGTCTGCGCATTTGCTGACATCGCACTTAAAAGCGCAACACCAGCTAAAAGAGTAGAAAACTTTTTGTTCATAATTAAATAATTTAATATTAATACTAAAGTGTAATAAGCTCTTTAACAACGATCGCTCTCTTAAAAATCAATACAAACGGCGATCGACTTTATTCATCATTTGCAAAGGTACGCGTTTCTTTGATTCGCGCAACCCTTCTTTATCATTTTTTTCTCGCCATATAGGCTTTCTTATCAATCAAATAGACTATTCATTACAAAACCACCGATTACAAAGACAAACCCACTATTGTTCGGTACAAAAGATATATATTTTCCGATTAATTTCATTAATAAATAGAGATTTATATATAATGTACACGTACCTTAGTATATAGATATATTATTTTCCGCAAATAATACATAGAGCTATCTGGAACTAGATATATTAATAACACGTACCTTCGCTGCTCAAAAACATCACTTACAATAAGAAACCTCCTTAAAAGCATAACGCCGAATACTGCCATCCCGTAACGCTAGCAAAAGATGCCCGGTTGATTCAATATCATGGATACAGGCCTCGAATTCTCCCGCCTCATCCCTATAGGCATGATAGCCCTCCCTCCTATACAATGCGGATTGATAGCGGATACGAATATCCTCGTATTCCTCTTGGAGGAGAGATAAATAATAGCGATAGAATACCGAGAGGAAACGGTCCAAAACCTCTTCTCGATCTACTTCCTTACCGATTATTTGAAACAAAGAAACAGGATTCGGAGCACCTCCCCGAAACACCGCTTGATTCAAGTTTATGCCGATCCCGATGATGGAGCAATATAGATTATGCCCTGATAGATCGTTCTCGATCAACATTCCGCAAATCTTCTTATCTTTCCAGTAAATATCATTCGGCCATTTCACCGTGACATGATCCGTATATGAGTCTAACGTCTCTTTTACGCTCAAGGCCGCTATTTGAGAAATCAAGAATTGGCGATTTGCAGGGATACACGTAGGGTACAGGACTGTACTAAACATCAAGTTCTTTCCCGCCTCAGACTCCCAGACATTCCCTATCTGCCCACGTCCGGCTGTCTGGAAATCAGCGACAACTACACTTCCTTCCGGAAGAGATTCCTTGATAACCAGCTCACGAAGCAGGCTATTCGTAGAAGTGGTTTCCGCCACACGCAAGATGCGGGGAGATTCATTATCAGTGCTCATCATTATAAATTTCCCTTATATTTTTTGGTAGTTTAGCGATCACCTCCCGGTAAGAGTGGAAGATCCAACGTTTAACCTCCTCGTCCTCCATATCCCGATCCAGATAAATGCTATTCCAGTATTTCTTATTAAAATGATAAGCCGGCTCAACCGCCGTATACCGTTCCCGTAACTCTTCCACATAGTCCGTACTGCATTTCAAGGAGACATGAGGCTCCTCCGCATCCAAAGGAAGCAGCAGGAACATCTTATTCTCTACCTTAAAGACCAGCGATACCTCATCGAACGGGAAACACTCGATGGTATTCTTCAAGGAAAGGCAGTATTCACGTACTTCTTCTATATTCATAACTTTTATCTTTTAACGGCAAGGAGCATAGAAAGCATCTTCGATATGGTCGATCAGGAAACCCGTCTCTTTCTTGATCAATGTCACGATATCAAAACGGACTGGTAAGTCTATATTAAAATAACGGACATAGGCATCCGCAGCGGCGACAATCCTCCGAATCTTCTTGGTGTCTACCGCATCTTCCGGTGAAAGCAAAAAATCCTCAGAGCGTGTCTTTACCTCCACCACGATTAACTCATCTTCCTTGACAGCGATAATATCCAGTTCATAATGATGCCAATGCCAATTGGTATGCAACACGTTATATCCATGTTTTACCAGATAGGCACGAGCCTCAGACTCACCTTCCCGACCCATATCGTTCTGTCTTGCCATCGCATTAATTTGCACAAATATAGCCATTTTCTTTGTTATTCGGCTATTCACTCGTACATTTGCAAATGTATGAGAGAAGAACGTAAATATTCATCGGCTCACCCCAATCATCCGAGGGTACACAAAGTGACCTTTATGCTGAATGACGAAGAGCATAAAGCGGTAAAACGTTACCTTTCACGCTACAAGATCGAGAATAAGTCCCGTTGGTACCGAGAGACGATCCTTTCTCACATCCTCAAGACCTTGGAGGAGGATTATCCGACTCTTTTCAACGAAAATGAGATGAGAAGATGAATCCTTTCAATGACGAATATTTCATGAAGCAAGCGTTGGTGGAAGCTCGTGCGGCAGCGTCCGAGGGTGAGGTTCCCGTAGGAGCTGTTATCGTCTGCAACAACCAGATCATAGCGAGGGCGCATAATCAAACCGAATGCTTGAACGACGTGACCGCACATGCCGAGATGTTGGCGATTACGGCCGCCGCCGGAGTCTTAGGAGCGAAATACCTGACAAATTGTAGTCTATACGTAACCGTGGAACCCTGCATAATGTGTGCCGGCGCGATCGGATGGGCACAATTAAGTACGATCGTATACGGGGCATCCGATGATAAAAGAGGTTTCTCCAAATTCGCCCCTCAAGCCTTCCATCCGAAAGCGATTATCAAAAAAGGTATCCTTGAAAAAGAGTGCGCGGAAGAAATGCAGCGTTTCTTTAAGCAAAGACGCTAAGCTCTATTTAACTTCCTCGTAATCCACATACTCCCCTTCATCCTTGGCGAATATCTTCTTACGGTGCACATAAGGTGTACGATCATCATCATCGTCCCGGGCGGTAGTAGTCGTAGAACGATGTCCGGAAGTATTGCTATTTGTTTGACGACGTTGTTCTCCCTTACGAGTGCTGTTTCCGCTACCAAAAAAGATGTTCTTAAAGGTACGCAAGATGGAGAAACCCATCAGAAACACCAACAGGATAAAGAAAAAGAATATTACAAACAAAAACTTAAACATAATCCGATACTTAAATGATTCTTTACTATCACAAACACAAAGATAAGAATTCTTGTTTATCCCTTTTTGTTAAAAATAGACAAGACTATATATAACAGGATGGTTCCAGAGATTCCCAAGAATCCCCATAACGCCACGAAAATAATGGCACAAGCGATCAATATATAGCGAAGCTCATTACCCTTCCACGCTAAGGATTTCACCTTCAGCGAGAACATCGGTATCTCAGACACCAACAGCAAGGAGGTAATAAACGCCAAGATAACAGTCACCAACACGAACAAGCCTTCATTCGCATGGACAACCGGTAAAACAGAATACCCAGCCGAAGCCCAAAATAAAGCATGCGCCGGAACCGGCAAGCCGATAAACGAGGTAGTTTGCCGTTCATCAATATTGAACTTAGCCAAACGCAAACCTGAAAACGTAGGGATCACGAACGCCAGATAAGGGATATACGTATTCAATGAGCCAAAAGGCAAAGCCGTAGAAGCCTCTCCCAACAACCAATAGACCACCATGCCCGGAGCGAAGCCGAAACTTACCATATCTGACAAGGAATCCAATTCCTTTCCCATCGGCGAGTAAGCCTTCAATAAACGAGCGGCAAAGCCATCGCAGAAATCAAAGACCGCGGCTATAATAATCCAAATCAACGCAGATAAAAAATTTCCGTGCAAGGCCATAACACTGGCGACACACCCGGACAGAAGGCTCAGACACGTAATTGTATTAGGAATATGTTTTCTTATACTCATTTTGACAAACGGGCTATAGGCGTTTGATTGCCTGTTACTTTTTGATCCATCTCTATTAACACCTCTGTTCCTACCGGCAGGTAGACATCCACGCGAGAACCGAATTTAATAAACCCCATTTGCTCGTCCACATGACATTTCTCTCCCGGTTTGGCATATGTAACAATGCGGCGTGCCATCGCCCCGGCAATCTGACGAGCCAAGACATCCACCCCGTTCCTCGTGGTAATCACGACCGCCGAACGTTCGTTCTCCGTACTACTCTTCGGCAGATAAGCCGCCATAAAACGCCCGTTCTGGTGGGAAACATGCTTAACGGTACCGTTTACGGGAAACCAATTGGCATGTACGTTGAAGATAGACATAAAGATAGATATCTGTAGGCACTTCTTATGAAGGATCTCGTTCTCCATCACTTCCTCGATGGCAACGATCGTACCGTCGGCGGGAGCGATCACCAAGCCTTCCGAATCATAAGGAAACCGACGGAAAGGACTACGGAAGAAGTTTAATACCAATAGGAACAATACGGTAGAAACAAAAGCGACAGAATAAAACAGCATACCCTTACCTACCGTATGGTACAAAGTTATATTCACAATAAATAATATTGTAAACAACGTAAGCAGTAAACCGGTTCCTTCTTTATGTACTTTCATTCTTCTTTGACTGTATCGTTTTATACTAAGAATCTGCAAAAATATTCATTTTTACCGAATATCAAAAATATATCACTTATTCACTGCCTCTATTTTACCTAACTCTACGTACCAAAGGTATCCATCGACCCGCTCGAAACCCATTTTACGGATTAATTGCAGGTAATTTCTTACCTGATTAGGATGGCGCTTATCTTGCCGTTCGCCAAATTTATAATCCACGACAATTACCTTGTTATCTTTTATCATCACCCGGTCCGGACGTTTAGACAAGCCTTTACCGAACAGGATATCCACTTCATTCAAGACACGGGCGGAACCATCATACCAAGCCTTTACCTCCTCCGCTTGCAATAATTCTTCCAGACGGCTGATCAACTCCGCCGCTTCCTCCCGATTAATCACCCCGGCTAACCGATAACTTTCGACCGAAGCGGGAATATCTTTCGGCGTACGTATCCGGCTCAATACCTCATGCATCAAGGTACCGTGCTTCCGCCTGGCATTATCGAAAAAGAACCCTTTCCCATGCAGGCGTAATTGTAAACGATCATCCGGGGAAACGGAATACAGGCGGCTCATGGGGATTTCCTCCAGGGTATCTTCTGCCGTTCTACCCGAAGCTGGATGCCACCATTCGCCCCTTTCAAAGGTATCATCCCCGATCTCCGTCTCCACCCCCGCCCACAAGAGATCGGCGATGGAAGTTATCTTCTCAACCTTACCTTCCTTGTTGATCTTCCTCGGACGGGGGGAGAATACGATCAGTTCTTCTTTCGAACGGGTAAAAGCGACGTATAAGGTGTTCAAATTATCGATGAAAGCATGCAAGCGCTCCTTGAAATAATCCTTGGCGAAAATCGTGCTACTCAGGATCTGTCCGTAACGGACAGGAACTAAGTGCAGGCGGTCAAACGGCTTCTTCTCCGGGTGGCACCAAAGGATAACGGGCTTTGTCGGCTTATGGTCGATCTCCCAGTCCCCGAAAGGAATGATAACGACCTTAAAACCTAAGCCCTTGGATTTATGTACGGTCAAGATGCGGATAGCGTTTTGCCCATCCGGGGTAGCGATCGTCTTTCGATAACCGGTCTCGTCCCACCATCTCAAGAAACGGTTCAAATCCGCACTTTCTTTTTGGGCATACTCGGAAACCATATCCAGAAAAGCTTGCACGAATACCTGTTCCGTTTCCGGGAAGTAAATGGAGAAGTTACGGAAGAGCCCTTCGGTTACCTCGTACAAGGATTGCCGGGAGATAGACTGAAGGTTTTGAAAAACAGACTCGTCCGCCTCGCTCTCCCCGAATTTTCCGGTTAATACTTGATAGGCATACATCGCCAATTTCCTGTTCGTCTGGTCCTCCGGATTTCGCAAATAGCGCAATACGGCGATCAGGAAACGGACCGCCGGAGAACTACCCACGAACAGGGCATCATCGGAGATGATATCGTAATTGTACCGGTCGGACGGATGCTCTTCCTTATAGGCTAGCAACGTATCAGCCACTAAAGCGCCTTCTTGATTGGTACGCACGAGTATGGCGATGTCTTTTAGCGCGTAACCGTTATCCTGCAAGCGCTCCAAGGTAGCCGGCAAGCGCTCCATCGCCTCTTGCTCCCACTTCTTCTCCTCATCGCCGGACAAGAAATCGATCCGTACATGTCCGTCCTTCTTCTGGAAAGGGGGAGGGACACGCTGAATGCTCTTATCATAAGCGGTCATGATCTTCGTGAAAAAGGCCGTGCGTTCTTCCTCGTTTAATGAGGAGGTTTTCAACGCTTCATTATATAGATCTTGCAGGATTGCCGGAGCGGTGGTGAAGAACCCGTTATTAAACTCCACGATATGGCGGCAGCTTCGCCAATTATCCATCAGGGTTTCCTCACGGACCTGTTCCTCCTCGAAATCCCTGCGGACTTGCTCGTCCAATAGCTTCCAATCCGAGTTACGGAAACGATAAATACTTTGCTTCACATCGCCAACGATCAAGTTCGCCCTACCATTCGCCAGACTCTCCTCCACCAAGGGCCGGAAATTATTCCACTGCATGCCGCTGGTATCTTGGAACTCATCGATCATATAATGATCTACGTGCGTACCCGTCTTCTCGTAGATAAAGGGGGCGTCGCTGCCACTGATGACCTTATTCAGCAACTCGGTCGTATCGGCGATCAGCATCACATTCTTTTCTTCCCGGTAAGAGGCGATTTGCCGGGAGATATCGGTTAAGATCCCTAACGTATAATAATAACGCACGATCTCCCGGGCCGTGTTATAGGCCGTCAGGTTGGCGAACAGGGATACGATATTCTTTACGCAGGCATTCAACCCTTCCTCATATACACACCCGATGATCTGCCGGAGGCCCGGTGGAGTCGTCTTGGTCGTATAGGCCTCCGGATTATCCGGCAAAGTTTGGAATGTGGCAGTCGGCTCTTTCATCTCACCTCTCGCCAGCTTCTCGAAATAGAAAAACGGGGAACGGCTTCCCCCCTTAAAATCCGAGGGTTGTAACGCGAACTGTTTCAGCAACGCCACTCCCTCCTCTCCTAAACGTTTCGCCTCCGCCTCTACGGAGCGGATAATGGCGTATAGCTCATTCTTATAGGCATCTAGGGCCTGCTTATCCGCAATATCTTTACCGACCTCCTCGCTAAATGCCTTATAACTCTCCTTAAAGACCTCCCGGCTGAGCGACATGATATCCTTCCGCAAGCTCCAGCCGCCACCATCCTCGATCTTGTCCTCGGCGAAACGCAGCAGCCAACCTAGCAAATCCTTGCTCTCCGGCTTCTCCAGATCGGCCAGCAGGTTATCGATCGCCTCGGTCAAGACCAGTTCTTGGTCCATCTCGATGCCATAGCCGCCTTGCAAACCGATCTCGCGGGTAAAGGCACGCATCGTTTGCTGGAAAAAGCGGTCGATCGTACTGATATTAAAGGCGGAGTAATCGTGCAGGATAGCGACCAGAATCTTCCGGGCCTGCTCCCTCACCTGCCGCTCCGTCAAGGAATAGGCGGAAGAGAGTAGCTGGATATAATCGGACGCGCGGCCGGAAGCGAGGTGATAAAGTTCTTGAACGATACGGGTTTTCATCTCATCCGTCGCCTTATTCGTAAACGTCACGGCCAAGATCCGGCGGTAAGCGCCCGGCTGGGAGAAGAGTAACATCAGGTACTCCCCTGTCAATTTATGCGTCTTGCCCGCCCCGGCAGAAGCCCTATAGATTGTTAGCATAGCGATCGGGGATTAGATCGTACGGCTTTTCGAATAGCCCTCTTTCCGGAGGATATCCAACACCTTGGCACGCAGGTCCCCTTGGATGATTATCTCCCCGTCCTTCGCGGAGCCGCCTACGCCGCATTTCACTTTCAAGAGTTTCCCCAAGGCGGTCAGATCCTCGGAAGTACCCCGGAACCCGGTGATCAAGGTAACCATCTTCCCTCCCCGGTTCCGTTTGTCCAAGGATATGCGCAAAGCTTGTTTCTCCTTCGGCAACGTATCTTCCTCCTCCGTATCTCCCGTATTATATTGAAAATCGGGATTCGTGGAGTACATCACGCCTAATCGATCTTTCCAGTCGTTATCCTTCATATATACTATTGTTTTTAATGGTTCAAAGCTACGGATTTATCCCGAAATAGGCAAACAAGCATTTCTTTTCTCCCAATGATGTTTTTCGGGGAAATAAAACACGTCTTTTTGTGACCCAATATTATAATTTATTTCTTACGTTTACATATTCTAATTTTGGTTTCACTTAAATCTAGCAATAAGATGAAGAGTAGTTTGATTTACTATTCAGCGATATCCATATTTTTCTTTCTTTCTTGTACGGGATCTAAAGAAAAGAGAAATATGGAATCAGATATCATCACCGTGAATCTGGAAAGGAGAGATAAGATCTCCACAAAAGACCTATTCTCCGATATCCAAGTCATCCCACTGGAGACAACGCCGGAATCGCTGATCCGTGATATAACCCAGATCAAGTTTTTTGAGGACCGATATTATATCCATGATTATCGAAGATCCCAAATCTTCGTTTTCGACCGGGAGGGACGTTTCCAATTCGCGCTTAACGAAAAAGGAGACGGCCCGGGGCAGTACCTAAATCTATCTGATTTCGCGATCGATACAGTCCGCAGGAATCTTGTAGTACTCTGCGCCGTCAGCAACGCTCTCTTTTTCTATGACCTAGGGGGTAAATTCATCGAGAAAAAGAGACTTCCGGATATTACTGGAACCTACAATTCTTTCCAGTTCCAAAACAAGGATACGATCGCTTTCTTCACCTATGATAATGACAATCGCCTGAAGTTCTATTCCCTATCAAGAAATAAGATAATCGATGAATACTTCCCGGAAGAGAGAAAAGATATATTTTGCAGGGGTGTATTTCCATTCCCACACGCTCTCCGCAGATCTTTGACTAACACGATTTATTCACTTTCAGGAGCGACCTTGACTGAGCTTTATCGCTGGGATTTCGGAGATTTAAACAATGACATTGAGAATTTAAAGTTTCGTCCCAATATGAGCAAGCAAGAACAAATCCAATACGTAAAGGACGCCTATTCCTCCAAGAGCGTAAATTATGTAATAGATTCACAAGGGCAAAACAGGAGATACCGATATGCCATGGTTGTCCGTAAAAACAAATACATCCACTTGTTCTATAATAGGGAAAAACATGATTTGCTTCAATTCGAGCGAACCAAGGAAGGCTTGCAACTTTACCCGATCTACTTCGGAGAAGACTTCATCCTTTGTACCCCGGAAGGAGGGCTTCCACTAAATGATCTATTTCCCGAGAAGCTAAGAAATGAGGATCAGCAAAGAATCATTCAATCGCACTCGGAAGAAGAGAATCCAATCTTAGTAAAATATGTTTTCAAAAATGAAGAGTAACCAGAATACTTCTTCCTTCCACCCACAAAAAAAACTCTGCCGGATCAGCGCCTCAAACACTCGATCTGGCAGAGTAAACCTCAAATTCAATTATCTCTTAGCGAAATCAATAATCATTTTTCTTTTATACTTAAAATTCAAGTCTCCATCATCCGCATGTACAATCCAATCCCCCCCAACAAGATAATTAGAATAGATACACATTTTTTCATTTTCTTGTGTTTTTAGATTGATATAATAAGATTATGCTCACAATTCAGCGGAAATAGACTTAGAAAAAGTACGGTTGCAAGTTCGTGAAAAAAATATTAATACAGCAAAATAAATCAATCATATTCAAGAATAATTTCCATTTTCAAAACTCATCATAAAGATTTATCGAATGAACCTTTAATATCTAACACACTAGAACACCATATGCCGCTATCCAGAGATATGGAATATCTTTTGTTATTGTACACATTATATGTTTCCTTAGAATAGATACCCTAATAATCATGATTACTATCTATAGTAAACCCGATCTACTATACATAGTAATTCAAAATACTATGGATAGAAATTCGAAGAGACCAAGTCTCGTTTACATAAATAGTTAAATATCAATATTATGCAATTATAACAGGTAAAAAACAGACTTATTGTATATTTTTTCGAAATAAAATTCAGTACGATTGTCCAGCGCAAAAATATTATACGCCACCAAACATCATATGTCTCAACGAGGAGTCGCACACGTATCCGTATCAAAACCATTATTTTATGAAGATGACAGACAAAGCCTTTGCTTTATAAAAGCGGATTCACTACATTTGCTACAAAATTTTCTATTGATGCTTATATCGCTTAGAATCATCGACCATGAAAAATACAATTCCTCTCATATTACTTTTATTTTGTATCCATTTGGGCGTGGGCGCACGACCCTCAGAAGGCAAGTCGATCGTCGTACTGCACTCCATCAACTTCGAGGAAAGCTGGACGAAACAGACCTATCTTGATATAGAAAATAAATTCGGGAAGGAAGGGTTTACCGTAAAGGCGATTCCCTTACAGATCCCCGGTATCCGCACGATGGAAGGTTTTCAAGAGAAGAGAAAAATGATCCTAGAGAGAGTACCTGTGCCACCCACCTTAGTCGTATGCATAGGAGATCCCTCTTGGCTTATCACCCGCCCGTTGTTTGACAAGGAATGGAAAGATGTTCCCTCTATCATCTGCTATGCCAGAGATAATATGTACCCGAAAGAAGAATATCTGATAGATCTGGATACCAACGCGCTCGAGACCTTAACCCCCATCACGGACGTAGTAAAAGGCTATAACGCCACTTTTATAAAATACTCAGTCTATATCAAGCAGACGATCGAGCTAATCAAAAAGCTACAACCGGGATTAACCAAGCTGGCCTTTATTTTCGACCATCGTTATATAAGTCAGCAAACGAAAGCGGATGTGGAGGCCGTGCTACAGAAAGATTTCCCGGGCATCCAATTCGAGCCGCTGTCTACGACTTCCATTTCCACCGAGAACTTATTGGACAGGTTGGCCTCTTTCGACAATAAGACCGGCGTCCTTTATTACTCATGGTACAGGACCCAGAAGGACAACGAGAATCGTTATCTAGTCGATAACGTCCAGAAAATGATTAACAGCTTCTCAGTTCCCCCCGTCTTTACCTTGCAAGACGTACAAACAAAAAACGGGAATTTCGCCGGGGGATATTATGTTTCTCCGGAGGATTACGCGCAGGTGACGGCCAACACGATCGAAATGATCCTCTCGGGAAAAGATAGCAAAGAAATCTCTACCCTGACTTCGGGAACCCCGAAGACTTACCTGAATTACCAACACCTATTGCTTCACCAAATCGATCCCGGCTTATATCCCCCAAACGCCACTTATTTCCAAGAGCCTCCCGGTTTCTTTCAGAAATACAAGGTCCATATCATAAGCCTACTCGTCATTCTGGTGTTATTGATAACGATAGGGATATTACGGGTACACCTCTTTATCCAAAAGCAAAAGGGCAAAGACAAGGAACTACGAATCGCACGCCAAGCGCAGGACTTAAACCAGAAATATCAACTCGTCTTGAAAGCCAGCAACATGATGACATGGACGTGGGACGTAAGAGCCGAGATCATAGAGTGCAATAATGTCTACCTCACCCAAAGATCCGCCCGTGACAAAGGCGTAAACGGGATATTCAAGATGTCGCCCGATGAGTTCTATAGCGGCGTGTACCCGGATGACCTAGACCGGCTCCGTGATAAGATGGAAGCACTTGCCTCCGGCGAGGGCCAACCGGTAGATGAGGAAATCCGCTACCTAGACGATACGGGGGAAAACTATATATGGATAGAAATTTACGCCATCACCGGCAAGACCGATCCCGTCGGTAAACCTATCTACCTGATCGGGGGAACTGCCCTGATCCACCAACGCAAGCTGATGGAGCAGGAATTGAGGGACAAAGCGAAGGTAGAGGAATCCAACCGGTTGAAATCCGCCTTCCTAGCGAACATGAGCCACGAGATACGTACCCCGCTGAACGCTATCGTAGGGTTCTCGAACCTGCTCGCCCAAACAAACCCCTCCGAGGAGACAAAAGAATTTTGCGAGATCATCGAGACGAACAACGAACTTCTCCTTCAACTCGTGAACGATATTCTGGATCTATCAAAGATCGAGGCCGGGCAAATGGATTTCATCTATTCCGAGTTCAACGTATCCACGCTATTCCGGAGCTTATACCAGACCTTCCAAAGCCGGGTGAAAGGCGGAGTCACTCTCTATTGCGAGATACCCGAACAGGATTGTGTTATCTATTCCGAGAAGAATCGCTTGACCCAAGTGATCACCAACTTCCTCACGAACGCCTGTAAGTTCACGTTCCAAGGGTCTATCCGCATGGGATACAAGGAGAGGGAAGATGGATTATACTTTTACGTAAAAGATACAGGAAAAGGTATTGAGCGGAAGAACCTCCCGCACGTATTCGAGCGTTTCGCCAAATTCGATTCCTTTATCCAAGGAACCGGACTCGGGCTATCCATTTGCCAAACGATCCTAGAGAATCTTCACGGGAAGATCGGCGTAGAGTCGGAAGAAGGAAAAGGGAGTACTTTCTGGTTTACGATCCCATGCGCTGTATCAAGACCGTAGCGTAAGCCGAGATCCCTTCCTGCCGTCCGGTGAAGCCCAGCTTCTCCGTGGTCGTAGCCTTGATAGAGATATCCTCCTCGTCCACGTTCATGACCTCGGCCAGCGTTTTCTTCATCAGAGGGATATGGGGATTCAATTTAGGGCGTTCGGCGGCTACGGTGGCATCGATATTACCCAACTCATAGCCCGCGTCTCTCAAAAGCTTCATGGTGTCACGAAGCAATATCTTGCTATCAATGTTCTTATATTCACCTGCCGTATCCGGGAAATGATAACCGATATCCCGCATATTGGCCGCTCCCAGTAAAGCGTCACAGACCGCATGGATCAGCACGTCCGCATCGCTATGTCCCAATAGGCCCAACGTATGCTCGATCTTAATCCCGCCCAGCCATAATTCCCGGTCCGGCACCAAGGCGTGGACGTCATAACCAAAACCTACACGTATCTTCATACCCATTTATCTGAAAAGGTTCTTGATTCCATCCATATCGAACGACAAGGAGAAGCGCAATGTCTGGTCCAACGGGTTACTCTGTACCGTACTGATCAGATAAGCGGCATCCAACTGGAAAACACTCATGCGGAAACCGGCACCGACCGAGAAATACTGACGGTTTCCCTGATATTTATTCTCATAGTAATAACCGCCACGAACAAAGAACTGCTGATTGTAATTATACTCCAGACCGATAGAGGCCATAATCTCCTCCAGCTCGCCCTTGAAGCCATTCGGCGAGTCACCGAATGATTTGAAGATACCGGTGATGGGCGACATGTTGTTGTAATCCTCTTTCCTCTTATTGAAATCGGCCTCATCCTCCCCGCTATCCTGCCGAGGCTCGACAGGAACCAAGTACTTACTCAAATCCACGTAGATACCGATCTGGTTATAATCATCGATCGGGTAGAGCAAGCCGGTACCTACCTTCAGCGTCGTAGGCAAGAACTGGTTCGTATTTCCACCATCGTAAGAGACCTTCGTACCGATATTGGAGACATTAAAACCAAAGCTCCACAGGCACTCGCTATTCCCTAAGATCACGTATTTCTCCAGATAACCGGCGATATCGGCGGCAAAAGCGTTATCCGGAACCATATCCGCATCCGACGAGGCACCCATGTCCGAACGAATATAGCGCAAGGCGACCGCCATAGAGAACACATCCGATAATTTACGGCTATAACTTACATCAAAAGCCATCTCATAAGGATTCAATATGAGCTGATTACCCATTCCTCCATCCCGGCTTTCCTGTACTTCTCCTAAAGAGAAATAACGCAAAGAAGCTCCGATCGCCTGCATATCGCTATCGCCTAATTTATAATAACCGGCCAGATACGCTAAAGCCACATCATTCACCAATTTACGTAACCAAGGCGTATAGGACAAGGCGACTCCGGCCTTACTATAGCTAAAAGCATACTTAGCCGGGTTCCAGTATTGGGAATTCACATCCGGCGTAGTAGCCACACCGTTATCACCCATAGCACCTCCGCGAGCGTCGGGCGCGATAGACAAAGACGGTATCGCCGTATTAATCGGGGCGAATTTATGTTTAACATCGTCTGCGCCTCCTTGGGCATATAAAGCCGTAAATGCCGTCAAAAAGCTGAAAACCGCTAGTAACAGACTGAATCTTGAAACTCTTACCATATATTCTATTCTAAAAATACATTTACATTTATCATTCCTAGAGGGTAATAAACATACCCCCATGCTTATTATAAACTAATTACCCGATACTTTATTGTGCGAGAATGATTAATTTATTCGCTTTCGTCGCCTCTTTCGAGTTATTCGTACTAATCGCCGCCCGATACAGATAAACTCCCGGGCGCAACCGCCTGCCACCGTTATCCGTCAAGTTCCAAGTTACGATATAAGCCTTAAACAACTCGGAGGAACCGCTCTTCTCGGTACTCCATAGGAACTTACCGGTCATATCATAAACCATAACCGTCACCTTTAAGTTCGACTCCGGACGATTGTGATGCAGAAAGAATTCCACTTGATCCCGTGCCGGATTCGGGGTGGCATACAGCTCGATCAGATTAGGTTTCAACCCTTCCGCCACCTCAAAAGTAAAGGTATAGGTCGTGGAGTTATTTAAGATATCCCACACCTTAAACTCGGCCGTATGCATTCCCGGCTCCAGCTCGGGGATGGAGAACTGGACAAGTCCTTCCCCTTCTTTATCGGGTAATAGTGCATAGTAATTATTCAAGTTATAACTCATGGAAGGCATACTGTCGACCGTCAGCATGATATCATGCCCTACACTACTACCTGTTATATTCACACCGCTCTTGTCCCACAGCCTAGCGACAAAATAAGGAGTCGTATTCACTTGATCACCCTCTACAAAACTAGAATCATTCAAGTAAATCTGCCGGATCTCAGGGCCGATCGTATCTGCCTCCGCATTATCAGCGGTACCGCCAACGATATAATTCAAGAAAGATCCTTGTGCCTCATGCTTGTTCACCTCATCCGAGGCGTAGAGATTCAGTTTTCCCTGCTTATTCGAATAAGAGATATCTTTCGGTACCATAAATGTAAAACTAAATTTTCCTTGCCGTACCGAATCTTGCCCGATATAGATCGTATTCGGGTAATCTGTGTAAGAGAAGCGGACCGTATCTCCTTTTTCATTCGTATTATTGCCCAAGGTGGTCAATGAAGCTTTACTATCCAGCACCGTAGCATTTAGGATACCGGTAAAATCGTTAGCCAAGCCCTCTTTCGTATCTAAGATCTCTCCCTCCACCGTTATTTTCTCCAAAGCCTTAAACGTAAAAGGCTCATCTGATATGGCCTTGCCGTTCACGGCTGTCACTTGCGCCTTATACTCCGGATAGGAGATTCTCAAAGCAGGGTCACCTATCAAAATAAAATTAAGTTTATTGATACCAGACAGTTTCCGCTTGGTCTCCATCATGGCCTCGCCCAAGGTACGGGCCCGTCCGTCACTCTCCCTCTCAAAGAGATTGCGGTAAAGTTCCTTATTCAGTGCCGAGTTACCGCTAGATACAACCACACGGGTTGTCGTAAACAATGCGATCCCTCCACTTTTCGCATTCAAGAAAACAGATTCTCCCGCCGAGGTATTCACGTCATCGAAACGGGTAAAATCGCAAGTCGCCGTCACCCAAATGGGTAGTTTCGTATAAGTAGATTGTAAGATATCCGTCTGTGTCCACACGTATTCGTCAGACCAAGCGGTCGTATTACCATGCCCCGTATAGTTAATCAACAGTTGCCCTTTCTTCAATAATTCAGAGATCCGCTTACGTACATCCGGATACGTTCCGCTATTATCTCGCTTAAACGCATCGAAATAAACTTTATTCGTTAGGAAAGCCCCATGATTTTCCTCTATAAACCGGGCCAGCTCATCAGCTTGTTCCGCATGACTACTCGTATAGTGATCCGCATTGTTACCATCATCCGCCACGAAGGTGATTTGGTTTTTCCAGCCGCCTCTGTCCTCGTTCCGCATATAACCGATTACCTTATCTACCATTTGGGTAGCCTCCGTTACCGTCCGCACGGGGAAACGTCCTACACCTATGCAAATACTGTTCGGCTTATCAAGTGCCTCCTCGGATACATTATCCAATAGCCCATAATAATCATCCGTTACATACGAGAAATTAGAATTATAGAACAATCCTGAATATTCAAACAAGGACGCTCTCGACTGATAGGTCAGCAACATATTATCCCTTGCTATATTTTTCACGTCCGAGCAAATTCCCCGGTTGTCGTAAATACCATCGCCAAACAATAACAGGTATTTTGGAGCGTTACCGGCAGACACGCTACGATCGTAGAACATTTTCATGAACCGGCGGTAAGCGGTAGCGTCAGGCGCACCGCTTGAGAACTCATTATAAATCGACTGAGGATCCACGACTTCCACGGTCAATCCGTCTGTTGCCCGGTGTTCCTCCGCCAACCGTTCCGCTTGCGTTTGGAAAGCTTTAGCCGCTATGATGATCATGTCTTTTTGCTCCAAGGCATGTAGGTTTTGATTCTCCACCTCACCGACAACCTCCGGAGAGATAAAGCTCTGATCCGTCCGTACCAAAACGAACTCCCGTAAGGTACCGGCAGGAATAGAGAAAGTAAGTTCGGAGCCATTCAATTCCGTCTCCATCAGTCTTACCCGCTGAGCATCCGTCACATCAAAGACCAAGGTATTCGCGTTTGCGCCCTGTACCACGAACCGGGAAACATTTCCGATAGAAGCTATACTACGAAAAAAAGTATAGGCCCCATACGGCTGCAAAGTCCTCTTAAAATGTAACCGAACGTAATTTAACCGTACATTGTTATGAGAAGCCGAATTATAAGACACGACCACACTGTTTTTCTCACTCTTCTCGCCTTTCCATACCGCCGTGCTTACCCCTTCTAGCGCCTTCACATATTCCTCTCTATTCGAGCGGATCGAAACGTCCAGAACATTAGACTGATTAATACTCAAAGAAGCGACTCCCGTACCGGAAGTGACTTTGGATACAAAGCTCATGGTTACCTTAGCGTCTTCATTCGTGATTCCCGGAATTGAAGAGAATGTTGATAGGGTTCGGGGGGTAGCTCCGCTAAAATCTTCCCCATACAGCTCCCTACCCGATTTCGCCAACGATACTAATTCTTGCTCATGCACCAAATAATCATCGTAAGTCGTGATCCGATTAGTCGCGCCACTCGCTTGAGCCACGGAAGTCATATCATTCGTCGGAGTGGCATCGGTCACAAAATAATAGCCATACAATGAATAAGGATTATTCGTATGCACGAATGTCTGGCTCGACGAGTCATACTCCCATTTAACCGGCCCTTTCCCGTAGAATAACAGGTAATCACTCCCACGCCAAACCGGTGTAGAAGGGACATCATCGATATATTCCTTACTGAAATCCTCATCCAAGGGCCATCCTCCATAGCCATGGACAGAGACTTTCGATGGGTCCGAGAAACCCATATTCTTCAAATCCGCATAGGATAATTTGTAGATTCCGGTCTTATCCACCCGGATCTTCACCCATTTCCCCTCCGATAACAGGGATTTAGAAGCATAACGGCTACCATCCGCCCATGTATATGAGCAAAGTAATAAACCTATAATGAATATATATATTAATCTTCTCATCTCACATAAAAATCCAGAAGCTTCCGCTCGCCAAGATATCCCTCCAGATGATCGTCGATCTTCACGGGACCTACGCCAGCAGGTGTTCCGGTATAAATCAAATCGCCTATTTTCAGCGTAAAGAAGCGACTTACGTACGCGATAATCTTATCTACCGAAAACAGCATATTCGAGGTATTGCCTTCCTGTACCTTCGAGCCATTGATATCCAGATGGAACGGAAGCCGGTTTACATCCCCCGCTTGCTCCAGCGGAATAAAGGTCCCGATCACAGCCGAATTATCAAACGCCTTACTAATCTCCCACGGTAGCCCTTGCGCACGCAATTTATTCTGCAAATCCCGTGCCGTGAAATCAATACCGACCGTAACCTCATTGTAATAACGATGAGCGAAACGCTCGGCTATATTTTTCCCCAAACGGTCTATCCGTACCACGATCTCCGTCTCATAATGAACTTCCGATGAGAAATCCGGAATAAAAAACGGTTTCCCATCTTTCAACAAAGAGGAGTCCGACTTCATAAAAATAGTAGGCTCTGATAATTCTAACGAATGATGCAGCTCTTTATTGTGAGCGGCATAGTTCATTCCAACGGCGATAATCTTCATATTTTAGTGATTCATTGAGTTCAATCGATTAAACATAACAGCTAAATGCGCATACATAGAAGTATTCTGGACTACGATATGTTCCGGCACCCGTATACGGAAGGGGGTAAAATTCCAAAGAGCCTTGATTCCTCCCTCGATAATCCGGTCTGTCACCTCCTGCGCTTTCTCCACCGGCACGGTGATCACCCCGATCGTCGCGCCATATTCTTTCTGCTTGGCAGGAAAATCATCCATATGAAAAACGGGAATGCCATTAATCATGTTCCCGTCCAAATCCTCACGAACATCAAAGCCCGCCACGATCTCCAATCCATATTGACTTAGTCCGGTGTCATGCAACAAAGAAGCGCCCAGACTCCCTACCCCAAACAGAAATGCCTTATGCTGGGATGTAAAACCGAGGAAATCCTCCAGTACGTCAACCAATGCGTTAATATCGTATCCCACTCTCGTCTTCCCGGAGATATTCACAAAAGAGAGATCTTTAGCGACCTGACTAGGATCTACATTTATCTCCTTAGCGATCTGGGTAGATGAGATAAACGCTTCCCCTTTCCCTTTCATCAACTTTACGAACGCAAGATACCACGGCAACCTCCTTAACGTAGGTTCCGGCACTTTCCATGCCTGTTTTATATCATCGCTGGCCATTGTCTAATTCTCCTATTCATGTATAACATTCGTGCAAGCCTACAAAAGTACAAAATTAAAAAGATTCACCAAAAAAGCCCCGATCGAGAAACTGTATTTAACTACCACCTTAACAGTGGTCTCACATTCAACAATCACGGCTTCGATACCGGCAAGTATGACGATCCTAGCGTTGTCGGTAATAAAAACTGTCTCTACGATCCTTTTTCCCGTATAAACCTGGGAGGCATTCGAATCTTTTGTATTTTTACGCAAAAGTTTCGAGATATCCAAAACCATAGCACAGATTTAGGTATCATCCACTTTTAACTAAAGTGTTCACACAAAAACTTCAATTATGACAAAGAAAGAAGCTATCAAGATTTTCGAAGAGAAAAAAGTACGTACAGTCTGGGACAATGAAACAGAGGAATGGTTTTTCTCTGTAGTAGACGTTGTCGCTATCCTAACAGATAGTCCTAATCCTAGCAATTACTGGAAGGTGCTGAAACATAGGCTAAGAAAAGAGGGAAATGAGTCGGTTACAAATTGTAACCAACTGAAATTACCTTCTACCGATGGGAAATACTACAAAACCGACGTAGCTACGACAGAACAGCTGTTCCGGCTTATCCAATCCATCCCATCCCCTAAAGCAGAACCTTTCAAGCTATGGATGGCCCAAGTGGCAAAAGAGCGATTGGATGAAATGCAAGACCCCGAGTTAACGATAGATCGAGCCATGAGGGAATATAAAGCGTTGGGGTACTCGGATAATTGGATTAATCAACGCCTTAAAAGCATCGAGATACGTAAAGACCTAACCGATGAATGGAAACGACACGGACTACAAGAGGGCGTTCAGTTTGCTACCCTTACAGATATCATCTATCAAACGTGGGCCGGTAAAACTGCCAAAGAATATAAACAATTCAAAGGACTGAAAAAAGAGAGCCTGCGAGACAATATGACCAATACGGAGCTTGCTCTTAATATGCTTGCCGAAGCAGCTACCACTGAATTGTCCAAAGAAAAGAATCCGCAACATCTCGAAGAACACGAAGTTATCGCCAAACAAGGAGGAAAAGCAGCAGAGGCCGCCCGCAAACAACTTGAAAGCGATTTAGGCCACTCGGTAATCTCTCCCCTCAACGCTAGAACCGGATTGAGACTTAAAGATAAAAACGACAAAGAATAGGCAAAAAGCCCCGATCAAGAAACCGACCGGGGCTTATTCTTTTTCCGCTTTCTTGCCTCACGGAAATACTGACGGAGAGCTTTAATTTTTTACTTTAGTATTAATATCCCCGCATGTTCTACCATCGCAGTGTACTTGAAGAGTCTATCTCCGCACGGGAATTTCAGAATTATAAATATCTTCTTAAAGGAAGAGATGGGGAATCCCCCATCTCTTGACCTATCTATTAGTCGTTTAATTATTTAACAACTACCTTAACAGCTTCCTCACCATCAACAGCCACAGCTACGATACCAGCAGGTACGGCAATTGTAGCGTTATCAGAAGAAAGAACTGTCTCAGCGACTACCTTACCTAAGATATTGGTGATTACTACTGACTTACCAGCGGCACCTTGAACAGTCACAGCACCGTTAGTAGCTACCACTGATACGCCTTCTACGTTAGCGCCATCGATAGAGGTAACCATATCGTCCGCGTCAGTCTTTTGAGCCACATTGAATACCAAAGCCGCATCACCACCTGTCTTAGAAGAATTGAAGTCTGAATCGTAGCGTGTCAATACCAGACAACCATTCTGCATCTTCAACCATGCCGCATAGTTCGGAGCGATAGCATTACCCAATCCATGAACATTGCTTAAAGGAATATTCTTTTGAGCACCCGCAACAGCATCATAATCAGGAGTATCTAATTTTTCATCCGTATAAACATTAGACTCGAACATGAATGCGTTAACGTTGGGATCTTCCTCTGTTACATTGGCTGCCTTGTCAGGATCTACATAACGGAATGACCACGTTACGTTCTTGTGTTGGTCACCTTGTAAGTTAACGATATATTTACCGTTGATTTTAGCGGCGGTGTATGCCTTTACGATATCAGCCGTATCCAAGTCTGCCGGTTTCATATTCTTGAACTCGTTAACCAAGATGAACAAGCTATCACCTGCATGAACTGCCTTAACGAAACCTACGCGAGTATAACCGTTAGTGATATCCATCCAAGGTTTAGTATTGCTATCTTTCATTCTTGCAGAGTCGGCGAAGCTTACCAAATATTTGCCATAAGCGAAACCAGTTCTACCTTGTTTAGCGTGTTGACAATGCCATTTATCAGTCTTATGGGCAACACCCTTATCATCAATATAGAAGTGTTTGTCATCTGCCTCATCACAAGGAATCGTTTCGATAGCGCCTTGATCGTCACGGGCTACGGAGATCAAATATTGAGGCTTAACATTGCCAGCACCACGGTTCAACCATGCGGTATCAATGCGCATAGCCAACTTGTTTTCAGCTTTTTCCTTGCTCCAGATACCTAGATAATCAACGAACTCGTCAGTGAAACTACTGTTACCTTCATCCATCAAGTATTCTTTACGATATTTCTCTACGAACAATAAGCTATCAGGACCATCTTTCTCATCTTCACCCAAGATTGCCTTGTTGAAACGACGATACAACGGAGCATCGCTAGGCTCTACAGTAAATGCGGAGGTTCTAGACTCGTTCAATAACTGAACCTTCAAACCTGCGGTCATACCGTCATCAGCGATACCAACTTTAGAAGTCTCTTTATTCAGATCAGCGATATATGCCGCATGCTTCGTGTTATCATAAGCTGTCTCCAAGATCGCATAGTAATGCTTGCCATCATAGTGGTTGTTCTCTTTGAAGAAGAATGTATCCACTTCTGCTACAGTACCATAATTAGCAGCACCCATAGAATACTTGCTACCATAAGCCTTAACTAATTTAGCCGTCTTGTTCTTAGCGATCACGTAGTTTGTTCTTTCCAATTGAGCAAGTCCCGGGATCTTCTTTAGTAATGTAGCGTCAACATCAATACCATACTCAGCGGTAGATCCTTCAGTCAAAATATACTCGTTCGCATCTTGTTTTACATAGATCAAAGAGTCCTTATCCGCGCCATTAGCGATCCAATAGTCTTGAGTAAACGGATTCAAATAGTTGAATTTGTATTTATTTACTATCAACTCATTATTTGAAAGGTATTTGTAGCCTAACTTCTTATCCTTGATGATAGTAGAATCTTTAATCTGATCGAATGTAACATTGTTAAATTCTGAAGAAGACGCAATGATCTCACCTTTATCATTCAATCTCAATTGAACATTGTTCCATTTCTTATTCGGGAACTCACGGTTGGTAATAGTAATCGGAGAAGTAGCCAAAGAAGTCGCAGTGCTCAAAGTCTTCGTAACAACCCACTGATAAGCAGGCATGTGCAATGGCTGTTGCTCATCCAATTTCACCCATTCGATCGTATTGTTACCAACATTATCATTTTCATGGATAGGAGCGGCCAACACTTCCCCCTTGGCATTCTTAATGATATACAAACCATTGTCTTTTGAAGTCTTATCGCTTTGAACGAAACCGTTTGTAGCATTGTATTTAATATGCGTATTAATTGGTTTCAAACCGATAGTAGCGATTCTATCAGCCACAGTAAAGTTCTGCAACTTAACGAACAAGCTATCAGCGCCTACAGGTCCGCCTACCTCATCTCCCGCACAGAAGATATCGTGGTATGTAGTTCCATAGTCGATGATATTTGTTACTTGATTCCAATATTTCTCCGGAGTCTTCTCGTTCTTATAGCGAGCCTGCATCACTTGGATATACAAGCTATCCGTAGAAGGACGATAGGTAAATAAGAACTTATGCTGATCCGCAAGACTTGAGTTCTCTACATCCTTGCTAGGCTCCTTAGACTCATCTGTCCAACCAAACTTCAAGAACTGGATACCAACACCGTTAGCGGCAGTATCGACTTTCAAATATTGGTTCGCGTCTTCCTTGGAAGTAACGAATACGAAATTACGTGCCGTATTGCTATCTTTCTTATCAGCAACACCTTTCGCTACGAACTGAGTTGTAGAGAACGGATTAACGTCTGCATTCGCATCCTTCTCAAAAGTAAGAACGAACTTATTGTCTTTCACATACTCATTGATCTCGCTAGCGCTCAATACATACGTACCGGCATTAAACAGAGTAAGTTCTACCGCACCCTTAGATTTTGCATCCTGTCTAATATCTTTAGCCAATACTCTTTTTGCTTGAAGTCCATTATTAGTGCCTTTTGTTAAAAGAAGCACATAGTCTGGTTCATAATACGTATACATAGGCTGGTTATCTAGCAGCGTAGTCTCATAAGTACTAGAGAAAGCCCAACCACCAAAGCTCTCGCCAACAGTCAAAGAGTCTGTTGTCGCAAATGTTCCAGCCTTAATAGCCGAAGCATCTAAATCAGAAACAGCTAAAGTCTCGCCAGTCGCCTTGTTAAAGAAGTCATAAATAGGTTCTTTACCAGAACCTTCCTCTGTTACCTTTACACACCACAAGGAAGCCTTTAGATCTGTCAATGAGCTTACAGTCTTAAACGCATATTTGCCATTCTCAATAACAAGAGCCTGTCCCTTATCGTCTCTGATTTGGTACACACCTTTTCTTGCAGCCTCATCCAACTTCACAACCTTGGCGGCATCAGCACCAACCGGAGCACTTGCAAGATTCTGCGCATTAGCAGACATCGCACTCAACAGAGCGACACCCGCCAAAAAAGTAGAAAACTTTTTGTTCATAATAAATAAATTAATATTAATACTAGTGTTTATT